>ENA-UOOM01002553-UOOM01002553.1-fermentation-metagenome-genome-assembly--contig:-NODE-2553-length-14752-cov-3.256447_pt1 | contig 14752 bp, 26 predicted proteins | sample MGYA00245781_ERZ724031 | MGnify/ENA primary metagenome ERZ724031 (study PRJEB28704, sample SAMN03018317) | fermentation metagenome | biome: anthropogenic terrestrial biome; feature: soil; material... | reverse complement strand
AGTAAGTTAGAGGGCTATACCAATACAATAAACTATTTTGGTAGTAGTGTTTACGATACAAAGGAAATGTCCGTATTGCTAGAGGAAATAGTGTACCAAGCTAAAGAATTGGGAATAGACACCATGACAAGCACTGAAAGAAAAGAGTTACTAGATATGTGGGAAAATAAAGGGGTGTAAATAATGGAACAAGCAAACAAAAAATATTTTATAAGTTATTTCTATACTACTAAAAACGATATGGGATGTGGGTACACAACAGTAGAAACAGATTCTAAGATAAAAGACATGGAAAAGATACAAGAATTAGCTAGTAATATAGAAAATAGTCGCGGATATGAAAAAGTTATCGTACTAAACTTTCAAGAATTGTAAGGGGGACAAGCAATGAAGATACAAGACAAATACTATAAAAACATAGAAAGATTACTATATAATTACAATATGTTAAAAATCAATATAGAAATAGCGGACAAGCAATTAGAAGAATTAAAAGGTGAAGATGGAATGTCAGGAATAGCCTACGACGGAGTACAAACAAGCGAAACATATAAATTTAACAGTCAAACAGAAAATGCAGCAGAGAGAAATATAACAGCTGAGGAATTAACTTTAAGGAGAAAAGAGAAGTTAGAGAATAAATTAGAAACATTAGACAGGTTAATAGAAGGGTTAAATGAAATTGAAAAAACAGTAATTGAAATGTATTATATAGAAAATCGGCAATGGTGGAAAGTGGCGTATAAGATTAAGTATAGTGAAAGACATTGTAAAAGAATAAGGTCGGAAGCTATAGGAAAATTAGCAGTAGGTTTGTATGGGGAAAAAGCAATGGAAGAATAATGTCCTATACGTGTCCTCATTTTAGGTTAAAGATAGTATATATTAGTATTATGAACATCTTTGAAAATCATATGTCAAGCAAGGATTAATCAAAAGTTTATAAAATCGGCAATCCCTTCTACCCCATAGAGGGGATTTTTTATTACTAGACAAATTGAATTATTACTTGATATATAGAAAGGCTTGCTTTTATCCCCCTTTGGCAGGCCTTTCTTTTTTATACTCGTTATTAGTTAGAAACTACTTGTTAAAGGTAGGTGATTATATGCTGACTGTAGAACAAATAAACAGATTAATAGGTGTAGATGAAAGTTTTCATGCATCCTATAGATTAATGGAAGTATTAAAAGATGAATATGAAAGAAATAAATTATTCGAAGATTTTCTAAAGTTGGAAACTGATTTATCCTATGATTGGTTTCCAACTTTAGAAAATCTTCGAATAGAAAGGGGAAAGGTCAAGATTTTACACCAAGCGAAGTAGCAGAAATTACTAGCAAAATCTTAGGACAAGGGAAATCAAACCTAGATATGTGTTCTGGTGTCGGTGGCCTAACTATAAAAAGATATTCAGACAATCCAAATCAAGAATTTTACTGTGAAGAATTTTCCGATAGAGCTATACCCTTTCTATTATTCAATTTAAGCATCAGGAATATAAAAGGCATAGTAAGGCATGGGGATAGTCTTGCAAGGCAATTTAAAGCTATATACAAGATTGAAAAAGGGGATAAGTTTAGCACTATTGAAAAAATTGAAGAAAATGAAGAAATAAAAGCTGAAACTGTAATAATGAACCCTCCCTATAGTTTGAAATGGTCAGCAGATGAAGAACATTTAAAAGAAGATAGATTTAATCAATTTGAAAGATTAGCCCCAAAAAGTAAAGCTGACTATGCTTTTCTACTAACAGGATTGCACCAATTAGCTGACGATGGCAAAATGGCTATTATATTACCACACGGAGTGCTATTTAGGGGTGGGGCAGAGGGAGTTATAAGGCAGAGGTTAATAGAATTAAACTTAATCGAATCTATTATAGGACTACCAGGGAAAGTATTTTACAATACAGACATCCCTACCGTGATAATAACGTTAAGAAAAAACAAACAAAACACAGACGTGTTATTTATAGATGCATCAGAGGAATTTGAGAAGGTACCGCCTAAAAACGTATTAAGAGAAAATCATATCAATAAAATATTAGAAACATATAGAAATTATACGGAAATGCATAGCAAAAATACAGAAGTAGATAGATTTAGCAAAACAATAACATTAGAAGAAATTAAAGAAAATGACTTTAACTTAAATATACCAAGATACATTGATAAATTTGTAGAAGAATATGTACCACCGCTAACAGACATTCTGAAGGATATGAAAAAGATAGATGAAGAAATTGAATTAACACAACTAAGATTCTCAAAAATGGCTAGCCAACTAAGGGCTATTGATACAGAAGGGAATAGGGAATTAAAGGAATTTACAAAATACTTACAAAGCAAAAGGAGTATAAGGGGAAGGGGGCAGATTAGTTTCTATGATTAATATAAGAGATTATAAAAACCTTAAATTAATAGATGTGGCAAAATACGAAAGGTCAAAAGAAGGAAAGGCATATCCTAAAGGTTGCAGTTTAATACAAATATCAGCTACGAATGGAGAAGTAGGATATTTAGAAAAAGAGGGAGAAGTTGATAAAAAGTATGCAGTCGTAATACCAAATAAGGATATTAATCCTAAGTATTTAAACATAGTAATAAAAAGAAATATCCAACACTTTATAAGTAAATACCAGGCAGGCCTAAATATACAGATTAATGGCCTCAAACATATAAACATACAATTACACAATAGAGAAACTCAAAACATGATAGCTGAACATGTAGAAACGATGGAACAAGAGGAAGAAAATATAAAAAAGGAAATAGATGCACTTACAAAAACAAAGAGTAGGTTCCTTAGGGATTTACTTGTGTAAAACAAGGTGATAAATATGATTAAGGTCAAATGTAAATATTGCAACTATAAAATTGAAAAGCATAGATGGGAGCATATAATTGCAGCAGTAAGAAAAGAAGGTGGACATGCAGGAAAGAATATTTGTCCTAGATGTGGCAAAGATGGATTGAGACTTGATTGGGGTGAAGGGAAATGGCAGTAATGCAAAAAAGAGTTTGTGATAGATGTGGGGAAGAAATAACAGGACATGAAAGAAGAATATCAAGACTTAATAAACCAATAAGATTGAAATGGATTGTATATGGAGAAGTAATAGAAGGCGAATATGAACTATGCAAAAAGTGCACTAATGAATTAACTTTATTTCTAAATAACAATAAACCTAATGCAATATATAAGCATTATAAAAATGATTGCTAAGTAGGTGATTAAAATGACTATAGGAGAGATTATAAGGTTTAAGGATATAGATACATATAGAGAATTGAAGAATATAGGTAGAATGCAGAAGAAAAAAGACATTAAGCTTGGAGATAGACCAGAAAGACTTATGCAACATGATAGTTATAGGAAACAGGGTAGGAGAGTTAGACAAGTAAAGTGGGGATAATGTATTAAATTTAAACTTAGTGGAAAAATAATAATATATAATAAATCATCACTAAGGAGGAAATAAATTGGATAATAATACAGAAACAATAAAATCACTTAATGAATTATTACAAGGGGAATACATGGCGGTAGATAGTTTTAATAATTTCATATCTAGACTAGAAGATGAGAATGTGAAAAATACCTTTCAAGAGGTTCAGAAGCAACATAGAGAAAACATTGATAAGTTAGCAAGTTATATACAATATATTGAAGGACAGCCAGATGAAAACCTTGGTATGAAGGGTAAAATGGGTGAAATGATGCTCAATATGGATTTAGGTACTGAAGCGGATACAAATGAAATTATTAAAAAATCTATTGAAGGAGAAACTAAAGGAGTTAATATGGCTGAAAAAGTTTTAAGAGGAAAATTGGATGATAGATCTAGAGATATAGCAGGTGAGATATTAGAAAAAGATAGAAAGTCTATTGAGAAGTTGAAGAAATTATTATAGATAAGCAATAGAGCCTATAAGGCTCTTTTTTCACGTATAAAATCAAGGTAGGTGGTGATAGATGGCAAAGAAAAAGAAAGGTGGAAGACCAAGTAAATATGAAACGCATGTAGAGCCTAGACTGATGGAAATAGAAGGATGGGCTAGAGATGGGCTTATAGATGAACAAATAGCTAAAAATTTAGGAGTTGCCTATTCTACTTTTAAGGAATATAAAAAGAAGTTTTCGGACTTAACGGCTGCCTTAAAAAAGGGGAAAGAAGTAGTAGATAGAGAAGTAGAAAACGCATTGTTAAAAAGAGCATTAGGATATCAATATGAAGAAGTTACCAAAGAAAGAATAATAAAAAAAGATGTAAAAGGTGATCCTATGACAGATTTACATGGATTCCCAGTCTATGAAATGGTAACTACTAAAAAAGTTAGAAAAGAAGTCCAACCAGATACAACAGCACAGATATTCTGGTTGAAGAATAGGAAACCTGAACAGTGGAGAGATAAACAAGACATTGATGTAAGAGGAAATATGGAAGTAAATAATCCACTTAAAGATTTAACAACTGATGAACTAAAGAAGTTGATACAAGATGATTGATATGGATTTAGTAAAACTAGAAGCAATAAAAGAACTTGCAAGACGTGAGTTCTTTTATTTTTGCAATTTATTAGCCCCTGATTTCTATAAGAAAGACAGAGAATATCTAAAAGAACTATGCGACGAAATGCAGGATTTCTATCATTCTGATGATGATGTACTAGTAATCAATATGCCTCCAAGGCATGGGAAATCCAGAACAGCAGGACAATTTGCTCAATGGGTATTTGGACAAAATAAAAATGAAAAAATAATGACTGGATCATATAACGAAACCTTATCGACTACATTTTCAAAGAATGTTAGAAATGGTATCCAGGAGCAAAAGGCTGATAAAGATAAAATTGTATTTAGTGATATATTCCCAGATGTAAGAATAAAACAAGGTGATGCTGCAATGAATCTATGGTCTTTGGAAGGTGGATATAATAACTATTTAGCAACTTCTCCTACAGGTACCGCCACAGGCTTTGGTTGTTCTTTAATGATTATAGATGACCTTATCAAGAATAGTGAAGAAGCCTACAATGAAAATGTACTAGAAAAGCATTGGGGCTGGTTTACTAATACAATGCTGTCCAGACTTGAGGAAGGCGGAAAAATTATAATAATAATGACTAGATGGGCTACAGGAGATTTAGCAGGAAGAGCACTAGAACATTTCGAAGGAGAAAAGAAAAAAGTAAGGCATGTGTCAATGAAAGCATTGCAAGATAATGGGACTATGCTATGTGATGAAATACTATCAAAGAAGAGCTATAACACTAAAGTTAGAGCAATGGGTGAAGATATTGCAAGTGCGAACTATCAGCAGGTACCTATAGATATCAAAGGCAAATTATACAGTTCGTTTAGGACTTATGCGGACATTCCTAGAGATGATAAGGGCAACTCACTATTTACTAGAATTGGAGCATATACAGATACAGCTGACGAAGGTTCTGACTATCTATGTTCAATAATTTATGGTGAATATAATAGAGAAGCTTATATATTAGATATTTATTATACAAAAGATCCAATGGAGATTACGGAAAGTGAAGTGGCGAGAAGGTTTTACGAGTATAGCGTAAATGTAGCTAATATAGAATCTAACAACGGTGGTAGAGGATTTGCAAGAGCAGTCGAAAGAATACTTAAAGAAAAACACAGGAGCAATAAAACCATAATTAAATGGTTCCATCAAAGCAAAAATAAAATAGCAAGAATACTATCCAACAGTACATGGGTTATGGATCACATATATTATCCTGCAAATTGGAGAGATAAATGGCCAGAATATTATAAAGCTATGACAACTTATCAACGAGAAGGCAAAAACAAGCATGATGACGCACCTGACGCAACTACAGGAATAGCTGAAAAAATAGGCACAGGTAATGGCTTATCTATACTTAAATAAAGAAGGTGATATAAATTGATAAACTTTAGAGATTTATTTAGAAATGATATAAATATAATGACAACAGAAGAAATACTCTACAACGAAATAAAAGAATTCAACGTATCAGATAAAAGAGCTTGGATGGTAGAAGGAGACAAGTACTACAGGGTTGAGAATGACATATACGATAGGCGAATATTGAGACATACTGAAAGTGGCTCAATGGAAGATAAAACAAAGGCTAATAATAAACTAGCCCATGGCTTTGTGAAGAATCTAGTTGATGAAAAGGTAGGATATCTTCTTACAAAAGACTATGCTCTACAATGCGACAATAAATTATATATAGAAAAAGTTAAAGATGTATTAGGGAAGTATTTCCAATACACATTAACTAGACTTGGCTATGAAGCAAGTAACAAAGGAATAGCGTGGTTACAAGTTTATATTGATGATAATGGTAAATTTGGAACTATGCTAATACCATCAGAGCAATGTGTACCGCTTTGGAGAGATAATACTCATACTGAACTAGATGGAATGATTAGGTTTTATATTCAAACTGTATATGAAGGAAAAGAAAAGAAGAAAATCACTAGAGTAGAGCATTATACAGAAAATGAAGTCTATTTTTATGTTATGGATGGCGAACAGCTAATACCTGACATAGAACAACACGAAGGCGGTCCTATACTTCACTATATGAAAGGCGAAGAAGGTAGAGGATGGGGAAAAGTACCTTTTATAGGCTTTAAGAATAACCATATAGAATATCCAGATGTGAGATTCATTAAATCTCTTGTAGATAGTTACGATAAATCTAGAAGTGATATAGATAATTTCATTGAGGAAACTAAGAATCTAATTTATATCCTCAAAGGCTATGGTGGGGAAAATCTAGCAGAGTTTATGAGTGATTTAAATTATTATCGTGCTATAAAAATTGATGATCCTGAGCATGGTGGAGTAGATACTCTTAATCCTACCATAGATATTCAAGCAGCAAAAGAGCATTTTGAACAGTTAAAGAGGGACATAAATGAGTTTGGCCAAGGTGTACCTAAAGACTTAGACAAGTTTGGTAATTCTCCAAGTGGTATAAGCTTAAAATTTTTATATTCTGGATTAGATTTAAAATGCAACCATCTAGAAGTAGATTTTAAAAGAGCGTTTGAACAGCTATTATATTTTGTAAATATATATTTGGCCGAAAATGGACAAGGTAGCTATGAAAATGAAGAAGTAGAGCTTATATTTAACAGGGATATACAGATAAATGAGACAGAAGCCATCAGCAATTGTGTGTCATCAGAAGATGTAATAAGTCAAGAAACTATAGTTGCTAATCATCCATGGGTAAATGATGTTGAAGGAGAATTGAAAAGGCTTAAAGAGGAAAGAAAAGAAAAGGCAAAGACAGCGGCCAAAGCTTTTGGAACTGATAAATTCTCCAACTTAGAAGGTGGGGAAGATGAAGAATAATAAATACTGGGCCAATAGAGCAAAGGAAAGAATGAATGATTATCATAGGAATAGTGATAAAACTATAAGGCTTATAACCAAGGCTTATGACAAGGCTATAAAAGGCATAGAGAAAGAGATACAAAAGGTATTCAATAAGTTTGCAAGAGATGGAGAATTGTCTCCTGAAGAAGCTAGAAAAATATTAAATGAAAAAGTAAGTAGTAAAGAGTTAGATGAAATAAGAGGGATTGTCTATACTACTGAAAATGAAGAAATAAAAAGATACCTAATAAGCAGACTTAATGGTCCAGCTTATAAAGCTAGAATGACGAGACTAGAAGCTTTAAAGGAACGTGTATATGTGGGGTGTAAAAGAATAGCGGATGTTGAAATACAAGCTAGTGAAAGACAGTATATAGATACTATTAATCAAGCTTACTATAGTAATATATTTGATATTCACAAAGGTTTGGGTATAGGATTTAATGTAGCTGCCATACCAACTAAAACTATAGAACAGATCCTTAAAAATCCTTGGAGTGGTAAACACTTTTCTAAAAGCATATGGAAGAACACTGATATATTAGCTGAAAAACTAACGGAAATAATTACAGGTGGTTTCATGAGTGGTAAAAGCTATTATAAAATGGCTAAAGAACTTGAAGAATATGCTGAATATGGCAAGTATACAGCTATGAGAGTAGTGAGAACAGAAACAACTTATATGGCCAATATGGCAGAGATAGAAAGTTACAAAGAATGTGGAATAGGGAAATATATTTATGTTGCTACATTAGATTTAAGAACTTGTAAGACATGTCAAGAGTTAGATAGAAAAGTATTTGAAGTATCTAAAGCAGAACCAGGAAAGAATCTTCCACCTATGCATCCAAACTGCAGGTGCACTACTAGAAGTTATATAAGTGAAGAAGAATTAGCAAAGATAAAAAGAAGAGCCAAGGACCCTAAGACAGGAAAGGCTTATTTAGTTCCTGGAGATATGAACTATAAAGATTGGTATAGAAAGTATGTAGTAGATAAATATGGCCAAGACCAAGCTGAGGTAATGAAAAAGAAGATATTAAACAAAGCTAGTGATAAGAAACAGTGTGAAAAATATAAATTAATATTTGGAGATAAGATACCTTCTAACCTTGATGATTTTCAAGAATTAAAGTATAATAATGTTAAAGAATGGGAAGATGTTAAAGCCAAAAAGCAAGAAACATTAAATTCTTTAGATTATAGAGATGATTTTTTTGGTATGTTTGGCAATAAAGAAGTAAGAGAATGGTATATAGCACACTGCAATGACATACATGATTTAATAGACAATACTAAAAGTTTAGAAAATCAAGCGAGAGAATCTTATGCGCTAAGATCTAAGTATAAACTTGAAGCTAGGAAAATGATGAAAGACCAAGAAGGAAGAAAATGTTTAGATGAGACAAGACCTATTTTAACATTTGACGATTTAATAACAGATAAAATGGGTAGAAAAGATATGACAAGAGATGAAGCTATAAGGGATATAATTGGCACAGCAAAGAAAACTAATAAAGAAGTAAATAAAAAATTTAACTTAGATTAGAGGTGATTGTATGTATTATGTTAATATATGTAATCAAACGGATAAGGATCTTTTTTATAAATGTTTAGAAAAGCTCAAGAAAACTAAAGGATTTAAAATGCAGGATAAAGTCTTGGAAGATGTTGATGGTAGTTTGTATGCTATATTTAAGTATGGAGAAGGCAAGGTAATACTAAAAAATGATGAAGAAATAGGGGCACTATTTATTGAATCAGATAATAATATAGAAAATGTAGTATGTAAATAAGCACTTACTAAATAAAAAATAGTAGGTGCTTTTATTATGCTTGAAAATGGAGGGATTAACATGGCTACAGCTACACAGGTAACATTAACTATATGTTTAACTATTATAACTTTATATTTGATTGAGAAGAAAGGGGAGAAATGATATGGCTAAATTAGAAGTAGATGTAAAAATTTCCGACATGGAAGAGTTCAAAGAATTGATTGACAATACAAATGATTTAATTAGACAAATAGAAATTGCAGATTTCGAAGACGAGAATGGACATAGTCTAAAAAGAAATAAGGCATATTGTGATTTAGTAGATTCTATGAAAAATTTGGCTAAGACCAAGTAAGGTCTTTTTTTATTGCTCTTTTTTAGTATTTGCAGAGCATAAAGAACAAAGAACCCAAGACTGGCACTGACCAGTATAAAAAAGTATAGGAGGTAATGAAAAATGGATTGGATTCTAAAGTTAATTGAAAAGTACACAAAAGATGGAAAGTTAGACCAAGAAGCACTAATAAAAGATGTAAACAAAGAGTTTCCTAAATATGCAGTGCCTAAAGATAAATATAATGAGGTATCAGAAGCTAAAAAACAACTGGAAACTGATATAGCAGAAAGAGATAAGCAATTAAAGGATCTAGGAGATAAAGCGAAAGGTAATGAAAATCTAGAGAATCAAATAAAAGAATTACAAGAAACTAATAAAAAAGCTAAAGAAGAATATGAAGCAAAGATTAAAAATGTTACTCTAGACAATGCTATCAAATTGACACTAAAGGACAATAAAGCCAAATATGAGGATTTGCTCATGGGTAAGTTTGACAGAGAAAATCTTAAAATCAATGATGATGGAACCATATTAGGATTGGATGAACAAATGAAAACAATCAAAGAAAACTACAAAGATCTATTTGAACAGCCATTAAAAGGAAATTCTCCAAACAATACAGGGGATTCTGGCAATGGTGATGGTCTAGACCAAGTGGCAGAAACAATAAGACAAAATTTAGGATATTAAAAAGGAGAGTGTTAAGGAATGGGTAAACCAAATGTATTAGAATATGCAAAGATATTTATGGATCAGCTAGACAAGCAAGTAATTGCACAAGCCACATCTGGATGGATGGAAGCTAATGCAGGGCTTGTTAAGTATAATGGTGGAGATGAAGTGAAAATTCCTATAATCTCTATGGATGGACTTGGAGATTATGACAGAACCAATGGATTTGTTGATGGTTCAGTAACATTAGAGTATGAGACAAAAAAACTAACTCAAGACAGAGGTAGAACATTTCAGCTTGATAGAATGGATGTAGATGAAACAAACTTTGCGGCAACTGCTGCTAATGTAATGGGAGAATTCCAAAGAACATTAGTTATTCCTGAAATTGATGCATACAGATACTCTAGAATAGCAAGCCAAGCTATAGAAAAAGAATCAGCAGTAGGCGGATATGAAGCAGATGCAGCAACAATATTATCAAAACTAAAAGAAGATATATATGCAATCTATGATGTAGCAGGAGAAATTCCTCTAGTGATTACAATGAATATGCAAATAGCAGCAATACTTGAAAATTCAGCAGAACTAGCTAAACAACTATCGGTAATAGACTTTACTCAGGGAGACATCAAGACTACTGTAAGGGGAATAGACAACAACCCTATCATCAAAGTTCCTTCTATGAGAATGAAAACCAAGTATGTATTTAATGATGGTAAAACAGCAGGACAGGAAGCAGGAGGATTTAAAGCAGATGCTGCAGCAAAGAATATCAACTGGATCATCACTCCTAGAACTGCTCCTATAGCAGTATCAAAGACTGATAAGATTAGAATATTTGAACCAGACATGAACCAAAAGGCAGATGCTTGGAAGCTTGACTATAGAAAGTATCATGATTTATGGATAAAAGATAATCAATTTACTGCAATGAGGGTAAATATCAAAGAAGCATTAGCATAATAGGTGGTGATGATAAGTGTTTAAACTAGAAAGACTAAATGTAGTTAAAATAGTAGCTACAGAATATGAAAAAGAAAAATTAGAAAGCAAGGGGTTTGTTGAAGTGAAGGAAAATGAAAAACCAAAAGGGAAGGCTACTAAATAGTGGCCTTCTTTTTATTGAGTAGGTGATTATATGGAGCAGCTAGATAGATTGAAAATAAAATTAGGGGTATCTTTGGGAGATACGGACGAAGATAATTTGCTGAATTTGTACTTAGAAGATGCAGAAAATGAAATATTAGAATTAACTCATTTGGATAAAATTCCATCTAATTTATTATCAACTCAAATAGATTTAGCTATTATTATGTATAACAAACAAGGAATTGAAGGGCAAACAAGCCATAGCGAAGGTGGAATAAGCAGATCCTTTGAAGAAGGTATTCCTGAAAGCATAATGAAGAAAATTAGATCCGCAAGAAGATTGCCGAGGTGATTATATGAGACTTAGGCAAAGGGATTTAAAACCTTATACAGTAAAAAAACACGGTACCTTTAAAGACACAGATGGTACTAAATATACAGGGTATGAACCTACAGGCAAAACCATCAAGGCCAATATTCAACCGGCAGGCGGCAAAATGTTAAGTGAAATATATGGGTTGAGATTAGCTTATATGCTTACTATGTATTGTCAAAGTAATGTAGATATAAAAGAAAATGATGGCGTGTGTGCCTATGTAGATAATACTAAAGATCCTGATTATAAAATAGTGGCTATTAGACGATATAACACACACACTGTAGCTGATTTAGAGAAGGTGAATCGTTAATGACTATTGAAGGATTAGACAGTCTATTGAAAAAGCTAAATAATTTGAGTATTAATGCTAACGAAGTGGTTAAGAAAGGTGTAGCAAACGCAACTAAAAAAGTACAAGGAGACGCAAAGGACTTAGCCCCAGTAAACTATGGCCAATTAAGAAATGGAATAGTAACAGATGTAAAAGAAGAAGTTGGAGAGGTAATTGGAGAAATATCAGCAACAGCAGAACATAGTGCATATGTGGAGTTTGGTACCGGACCAGTAGGGAGGGCTTCTCCAAAGGACTTACCTCCAGGAATAGAACCTCAATATAGGGAAGGAATGTGGTGGATACATGAAAGCCAAATAGATCCAGCTATAGCCGAACAGTATCACTTTATAAAGATAGAAACAAAAGATGGTGTGTTTTATGGAACTTATGGCCAAGCCGCACAACCTTATTTGTATCCAGCTATGAAACAGAATGAAGAATATATAAAAGAATCCATTGCTGCTAGTGTGAGAATGGAAATAAAGAAGGGCGATTGATGTGTATGATATAAAACCTAAGGTAAATCAATTATTAGAAGAAATAGTAGGAGAAGACAATGTATCAGATTCATACCCTGATGATTTTACTAATTTACCTAAGATATCTTTTTATGAGCAATTTAATAATGATCATTTTAAAAAAGGCCCTGAATTACTGACTGAAATAGTAATTCAAATAGATATATGGCACAACAGAAGTACAGGAGAATTGGCTAAGCAAGTAAACGAAAAGATGAATTCCATTGGATTTAGAAGAGAGTTTATGGGAGATGTACCTGACCCAAAGGTAAAACATAAAACAATAAGATTTAGAGGAATTGTAGATAAAAGAAATTTAATAGTGTACCAATAATAAAGGAGTGAAGTATAATGGCAGGAACAAGTTTCAATGAAACGAAAATTAGCTATAAAGAGGGAACAATGACAGATTACAAAGAGATTGATCTTCTAATGGAAATTCCTGAAATAGGTGGGGACCCTGAAAAAATTGACGTGACTACTCTGTCAGATAAACATAAGAAATATATCCCCGGCATATCAGATTTAGGAGATTTGAACTTTGTATTTTTACATGATAATAGTTCTGCTACATCAAACTACAGAGTATTGAAAAAAATGCAAGATGAAAACAAAATAGCTAGTTATAAAGTAGAATACCCTGATGGTAGCGGACATGAATTTGACGCTTATGTGAGTGTTAAAATAGCAGGCGGTGGGGTGAATACTGCAAAGACATTTACAGCTAGTATGTTCCTACAATCAGAAATAAAGGATATTAATCCTACAGGAGTATAAGAGACAATATGAAGCCGTCTCTTTATGCTTGAAATTTCCTCCAATGTATAGTATTCTAAAAATATCAAAGAATAACATTAGGAGGGGTTCTATGGAAGGGAAAAAGAAGAAATCAATATTTAAAAGATGGTGGTTCTGGGTTATTGTAATTATAATTATCATAGCTGCAACTAGTGGAAATGATAACGAGCCAAAACAAGCAACGACAAAACAAGAGGATCAAGCAGTGGTTGGAGAAAACAAAGAGGAAGAAAAAGAAGAAGTCGTTGAAGAAGAGCCAATTTACAACATAGGAGATTCTTTTAAAACTGGAGATTTGGGAGTTACAATTCTAGAAGTAGAAGAAAAGAAAGAATTTAAAAGTGATAATGAATTTATAGAGAATGTAACCACAGATGGGAAATTTATAGCAGTAACAGCAACATTGACTAATAATGATACTAAGCCTAGAACATTTTCATCAATGCAATTCAATATAATAGATAATCAAGGTAGAAAATTTGATACTTATACGGATGCAAAGCTAATGATGATACTAGGAGACAAAGATATATTTTTAGAAGAATGTAATCCCGGCATGAGTAGAACAGGGATATTTGTATTCGAAGTACCAGAAGATGTAAATGAATATTCATTGAAAGTTTATAGCGGAGTTGGTTTTGAAGCTAAAACATCTGCAACTGTAAAATTAAAATAATAAGGGCACTTACTTTTGTAGGTGCTTTTTCTATGTCTAAAAATAGAAAGGATGATATAAATGAGATATACAGAATTTAAAGTAGGAGATAATGAATATAAATTAAGGCTTGCAGCAAATGAAATGGTTAATATAGAAAAGAAAATAGGGGCTAATATATTAGATATATTCATGAAAGAAGGTCAAATTCCTACTATGGAAGAATTGCTGATGGTTCTCCATGGTTCACTTCAAAAGTTCCAACATAACATCACTCTAGCAGATACTTATGATATTTATGATGAATATGTAGATGATGGCGGTACTTTTGAAGATTTAATAGAAGTAATCATAGATGTATTTGAGGTAAGTGGTTTTTTCAAGAAAGAGGATCTAGAGGAGGGGAAAAAGAAGCTGGAGGAATCACAGAAGAAAAAGAGCAAATAAATAATTGCACAGAATTGTTTAAAAAACTGTATCCAATTGCTGCAGAAAATGGCGTGGATACAGTTTTTTATTGGGATATGACTTATGGAGAGATTATAGAAGCTATAGAAAGCAATCAAAGGAAAACCAAATTAGCAATGCAATTTCAAGCCAACATGGCTTATCAATTAGGTTCCTTGATAGGAATAGCCTTTAATGATCCTAAGAAATATCCGACTAGTGCTAAAGAAGTATTCCCTAGTTTGTTTGAAGAAGAAATTGAAGAAGAACCTAAGCAGCAAGATTGGCAGATAATGAAAGAAAGAATAGAAAAGTATAACACATACCTCAAACAAAAGAG
>ENA-UOOM01002552-UOOM01002552.1-fermentation-metagenome-genome-assembly--contig:-NODE-2552-length-14753-cov-5.989250_pt1 | contig 14753 bp, 12 predicted proteins | sample MGYA00245781_ERZ724031 | MGnify/ENA primary metagenome ERZ724031 (study PRJEB28704, sample SAMN03018317) | fermentation metagenome | biome: anthropogenic terrestrial biome; feature: soil; material... | reverse complement strand
ATCTTCTCCGTTCAGATTCCTCGATAAACTCGGAATGACAAGATTTAAGTGTTACAGCATACTAATACTTATTTTATAGCAATCAGAGGGAAAGTCAAATATATTAGTTATCCATTGGTACAGACACTCTAACAAGTATGTTAAAATATGCCCTGCAAGAAGCCATATTCAATCAAATAGTATACCACCAAAGCTGCTACTCCTAAAAGCAATACAGTCTTCAAAACCTTGAAAGCAATTTTAAGAATAAAGAATACAGCCACAACAGCAGCAATCAAAATCAATACATCAACCATATCCAATCCTCCCATCTCTCTAAATTCATTATTTTCATATTAACATACCATAGCAAATTATACTATCTTTATATTACAAATATTTCATTTTATTCTCTCTTACAAACTTGATTTTGAAATTTATAAAAACATTTCCTTCATTTTAGATAAAATGTCTTGCTTCTATAAAGGTTTCGTTGTAGAATGTCTTAAATATATTTATAATTGATTTATTAGGCAACTACTCAGCTTGAATCATGTTTGCCAATGCAGGGCAGTTTCCATATTATGTATGAAGGAGTTATTAGAAATGAATCAACAAAAATCAAATGGTGCAAATAATGGCAAAGACCAACTGGTAGAAAACCTGTATCGATCTGCAGCTCAAAATAACCGAATAGAGCCTTATCTATTTGATTATTACGATGTTAAAAGAGGTCTTCGCAACAATGACGGTACAGGCGTATTGGTAGGTCTGACACAAATTGGAGATGTACACGGATACATTATGGATAAGGGCAAGAAGGTTCCTGTAGAAGGATGTCTGCGATACCGCGGCATCAATGTGGAAGACATTATACAAAACTGCCAGGAAGAAGATCGATTCGGTTTTGAAGAAGTTTGCTTTCTATTGTTATTTGGAAAACTTCCAGACAAGAAAGAGCTTGCTGCTTTTTGCGAAATTCTGGGAACCAGCCGTATTCTCCCTGACAATTTCCTAGAGGATGTAATCTTGAAAACACCCAGTAAAAATGTAATGAATAAGCTGGAACGCTGCATCCTTAGCTGTTATTCATATGATGAAAACCCGGATGATATGAGCACCAACCAGGTGCTGAGCCGCTGTATTGATTTGACTGCTCAAGTCCCTGTTTTCGTTGCTTATTCCTATATGGCCAAATGCCACTATATAGACAACAAAAGTCTTCTAATCCATAATCCGGAAGAGAAACTAAGTACAGCAGAGTGTCTTCTTCACATGATTCGACCGGACAGCCAGTTCACCAAAGTCGAAGCAGACATTCTGGATCTGTCTCTTATCCTGCACGCAGAGCATGGCGGAGGTAACAACTCAACCTTTGTAACCCGCGTTGCAACCTCCTCGGGCACAGATACCTATTCTGCCATAGCAGCAGGAGTAGGCGCATTAAAAGGTCCCAAGCATGGCGGTGCCAATATTAAGGTAATGGAAATGGTAGAAGACTTGAAAAAAAATGTGCTTCATTGGGAGAGAGAAGAAGCTGTTAAAGAGTATTTGATTAAGATTCTTAACAGGGAAGCCTTCGATAGAGAAGGGCTGGTTTACGGCATGGGTCATGCTGTATATACCTTGTCTGACCCAAGAGCGATTTTACTGAAAAAGAAAGCAAAAGAACTGGCAGAAATAAAAAATATGGAAAATGAATTTGCTTTATATGATACAATAGAGACAGTAACATCGGAGTTATTTGCTGAGCGCAAAGGAAGTGCTCTGTGTGCAAATCTGGATCTGTATTCGGGCTTTGTATACAAAATGCTGGATATCCCCATGGACCTGTATACCGCAATTTTTGCCATAGCAAGGACACCAAGCTGGTGTGCTCACTCTATTGAGGAACAGATCAGCGGCGGAAAAATTATCCGTCCAGCGTATAATACCTTGATTCAAATTAAGGATTACAAGCCCTTAAATGAACGATAAGGAGGATTGATGCAAATGTGTAAAAAATGCAGTCCTAATGACAATGTAGTAAAGCGCGTACCCTATGATCATTACCTTAAGGAGCTTACCCACTATCTCACCAACGGTGGCGTCTTTCTGAACACCCATGGAGAAAAAGACAATACCATGATTATCGGCTGGGGAGGTATCACCTACTACTGGAACAAACCCATATTTCTGGTACCTGTACGCACCAGCCGCTATACCTGGAAGGCGATCAACGATACAGGCGAATTTACCGTAAGTGTTCCCCTGGGTGTCGACTTGAAGAAGGCTATTGCTTTTTGCGGGAGTAAATCCGGAAGAGATTTTGACAAGTTTCAAGAATCCAATCTGACTCCTCTGCCTGGCAAACTGGTTAAGGCACCTGTTATCAGAGAATGTACCCTCCACTATGAATGCAGGGTGCTTTTTAAGCAGACAATGGATCCCTCCCTCCTGGATGACAGTGTTAAGGAAAGACATTATAGGAATGATGATTTCCACACTATGTTCTATGGTGAGATATTGGAATGTTACACAAGTAATACAGAAGCATAGGTTTTTTTAAGGCTAGTTTTCAATCCCGGAGTGACTCCGGGGTTTTTTTGCACCTTTCCCAGGAGGATGTAAAATCAGTACAGCATTCAATTCTCCTCCCAGAATAATTAATTGGGCACTGATGTACAGCCAGATAAGCAAACCGATAATCCCGCCAATACTGCCATAAATCAAGGAAAGGTTCCAAAAACGATTAGCATACCATGCAAAGATCCAAGACACAAGCAGCCACCCCCCAGTGGCAAAGACAGCTCCCGGCAGAGCGTTCCTCCATCGAATTTTAATACAGGGACTGCATTTGTACAAGAGAACAAAGAGCAGAATCATCGTCAGAACAGAAAAGACATATTTCAGTGCTTGCCATCCTTTCCAGTACAATTGGGGAATACCTGACCGCAACAGATAAGCTCCAATCTGTCTGCTGAATATCAAGAATATGACGGAGAAGATTATAAAAATCGCTGCCAGCACAGTAAATAATAATGATAGCATAATAGCAGCCCATGAAGGTCTCGAATCTTTTTGGCATAAGGCTCTGTTGATACCCTTCATGGCAGCTCTCATACCGCTGGTCGACGCCCAAACCATGGAAATAAAGCCAAATGACATCAGCTTTAAATTGCGTGTATGGATGACCTGCTCCACATTTTTACGAACCACCAGATAGGATTCATAGGGCAGCAGATTGACCATGGATTCCAGAAAATTGTCACCACTGATCGGCAAATAACCTATAAGAGTAGTTAAAAAGATCAAAAAAGGGAAAACCGACAGTAAAAAATAGTAAGCCATTTCTGCACCATAGACTGTAACTTCGTCATCAATGTATCTGCGATACAATTCTTTTACATAAAACAACATATTTTCATTGTCCTTTACCTGCCTTAATAGAGTATGTCATTTTAGTATGCCCTTTTTTGATATATCGGTACTTGAAGAATATTATGTATTTTTTTGGTACCTTTGAAGTGGAGTTTTAAAAATTTTTTATTTTTAAGGTTTATTATCCTGAAAGCTGGTTATCATAATAATGTAAGTTACCCAAACCCCCAAACCCCTTACAAAAGAGCCTCATAAACTTACCGAGGCTCTTTTGCCTGTTTTAGGACATGCCGCGGGTCTTATTTAAAATCAGTAAGAGCCCGGTTAAATACACCCGAGCTCTTGTATGGAAAAAGGCCAGCCTTTTAACTGTCCAGCCTTTTGTTGACATTCTTTAATTTACTGGTAAACTTAAACGGTGTCAAACTTTCTTTCTGGGCAGCTGCTTCATTATATATATAAACATTATTGACATTATGAAACAAGAAAATATTTTTTTGTAATAAATATAAGTTTGGATAAAAGGGCAACTGGGAGGATGATTATGGGTAAATCTTTGGGACCGAATAAAAAATACTTCATATTGGATATGGATGGTACCTTCTATTTAGGTGATCAATTGCTGACAGGATCTTTGGAATTTTTGGATAAAGCTGTTAAGCGCGGAAAACAATATCTTTTTTTTACCAACAATTCTTCCAAAAACCGTCAGGTTTATATAGAAAAACTGGCGGGAATGGGATGTTACATCAATGAACGCCAGCTGTTAACCTCTGGAATGGTAACCATTGACTATCTGAAAAAGACCTGGAATAATCCAAAGATCTACCTGCTGGGTACACCGGCCCTTGAAGAGGATTTTCAAAGCAATGGAATTCAACTGACAGATACCAATCCGGATGCGGTAGTAGTCGGATTTGATACCACACTGACCTATGACAAACTGGAAAAAGCATGTACCTTGATTCGAAATGGTGTTCCCTTCATAGCTACTCATCCGGATAACAATTGTCCTACGGAATACGGACCAGTCCCTGATTGTGGTGCGATGTGCGCCTTTATAACACAATCTACGGACGTTCTTCCTAAATATCTGGGCAAGCCTTATATGGAAACCCTCGACTATATTACAACCTGGCTGAACTGCACTAAAGAAGAATTGGTTTTTGTTGGTGACAGACTTTACACAGACATCGCTATTGGAGCCAACCACGGAACGACCAGTGTATTGGTTCTTACAGGTGAAACACAAATGTCGGATTTGGAAACTTCTGATGTAAAGCCCCAGTTGATTGTACCAAGATTAATTGATTTAGCGGAGTATTTTTAACAAAACCAGCAAGAAGTCTCCTTCCTCTTAGCCAACCTTGCTCACGAAAATGAGAGCGCAGGTGGGAGATGAATAGCATTATGTCTGCAATATAATTTAAAAGACAACCGGCAGGAAAATGCTCCCGCCGGTTTTTTCTGTCCAGATTCATCGGTAAACTCGGAATGACAAGATTTTATATGTTACAGCATGCATGCTGGATACCAACCATATATAGTTATTCAACTAATCATCCACTTCTGCCAAACGAGTCAGCAAATGATTGCTGCGCCTTACAAATTCCTCCATTTCACCTGGTTCCAGCGGCTTGTGATTCAACATGGCCAAGTCATAGACATGCCTGCAAATCATATCTACATCCTCTTTTCGATCTGCTCTACCCTTCAGTTCACCCAGCCTTGCAATCAAATCATTTTTCCGGTTAAGAACCAGGGTCTCCTCTACCGGATAGCCGCCCATAGACATATCGCCAAAGCGCTTTGTCATCTCCTGCATTCTCCTGGATTGCTCGGAAAGCAAAATTACAGCAGGTACATCCGATGATTTCAGTGCTTCTACCTGGAACTTCAGTTCCTTCCTATCCAATGCCTCCTGGAACATGGATTCCAAAGCATCTTGTACGGATTTGCCCTCTTCACTGGTGTCAGGTTCTTCCTTCAAGGCTTGTGAAATGTCGGAGTCAACGCTGCTAAACTTAATCCCGGTTTCCTTCATTTCCAGAAAGCTTATAAAATGACTATCTATGATGGAATCCAGATAAAGTGCTTCCAGATCATTGTTCTTAAACAAGCGAATGTACTGAGTCTGCTGCTTTTCATCAGAAATGTAGAAGACTTGATCCCTATGCTGGTCACTGTTGCGGTTGAGATAGTCTTTCAGCAAAGTGAACTCCCCACTGGTAGATTTATATATCAGAATTTCTTTCATCCTGTCATAGAACTTGTCATCTCGCATGCAACCAAATTTAATAAACGGGTTTATGTCTTCCCAGAATTTTTCGTAATTTTCCTTTTCGGTCTTATACAAGCTGTTTAATTTATCCGCTACCTTCTTGGTAATGTGCTCGGAAATTTTTCTCACCTTGCCGTCATTTTGCAGGGAACTTCGGGAAACATTAAGAGGCAGGTCAGGGCAGTCGATGACTCCTCTAAGCAGAAGCAGAAATTCTGGAATTACTTCCCTGATGTTATTGGCTACAAAGACCTGATTATTGTATAGTTTAATCTGTCCTTCCATGTTGTCAAAATCTCTTCGAAGCTTGGGGAAGTACAAGATTCCCTTTAAATTGAAGGGATAATCAACATTGAGGTGTATCCAAAACAAAGGTTCCTGAAAATCCATGAAAACCTTTTGGTAAAATGCCTTGTACTCCTCGTCAGTGCATTCTGAGGGCCTTTTCAACCACAGAGGATGGGTGTCGTTAATGGGTTTTGGTGAGCTGTCTTCCTCTTCGTCAATATCTTCATCTGCCAAATCCTCATCTTCAGCATCATCTTCAGTTTTAGCTTCAGCCTTTTCTTTAGCTTTCTTCTCTTTTTCTTTTGCCTTTGCCTCTGCTTCTTCCCTGGCCTTCTTTTCTTCTTCTACATCCTCCAGGTAGATTTCTATAGGGAGAAAAGCGCAATATTTCTCCAGGATTTTTCGAAGCTCATACTTGTCCAAAAATTCCTTACTATCCTCTTCAATATGCAAGGTCATGACACTGCCACGAGCAGTATGATCAGAGGCTGTTATTTCATAGGAGGTGCCGCCGTCACTGACCCACTTCACAGCTTCTGCCCCTTCCTGATAGGACAAGGTATCGATCTCTACCTTTTCCGCAACCATAAAGACAGAATAAAAGCCCAGGCCAAAATGTCCGATTATCTGATTCGATTCATCCTGGTCCTTGTATTTCTCCAGAAACTCCTGAGCGCCGGAAAAAGCTACCTGATTTATGTATTTTTTCACTTCTTCTGCTGTCATGCCAATGCCATTGTCAATAACCTGAATGGTTTTCTCGAGCTTATTTAAAATAACCTTAATAAAGTATGGCTCCTGTGAATCCACTTTAACTTCTCCCAGAGAAACCAGTCTCTTATGCTTGGTTATGGCATCAACACCATTTGATATCAGCTCTCGCAGGAAAATATCCTTGTCAGTATACAGCCATTTTTTGATAATTGGAAAAATATCTTCAGTATTTACGGATATATTTCCGCTTTCTTGAATCATTTTCATTCCTCCTACTTATATTAAGTTCTTTATATTTTTTGTTTTTAACATTCTGTTCCTTCGATTTATTATCTTTCTTCTCCTTTTACAATTCTACCTAAATTTTGAGCTGGATGTCAACTGCAGCTTGGATGCTAATGCCTGAAATGCCATTTTCAATCGTCACTATTCACAACCTCGAAAATAATAGGTTGATATGTAACGAAGCTTCAATCAAAAAGCGCCATTATTTCCTCCCGACTCAGTTTGGATACCAGGGTTTCTCCCGGGCGGATTACTGCATCTGCAAGAGACCGTTTCTTTTCCTTCAGTTTTTCGATTTTTTCTTCAATGGTACCCCGGGTAATCAAGCGCATTACATGCACCACCTTCTGTTGACCGATTCGGTAAGCCCGATCTGATGCCTGCTCCTCAACAGCTGGATTCCACCAGGGATCAAAATGAATCACCATATCTGCTCCGGTAAGGTTCAGCCCTGTTCCTCCTGCCTTCAGTGAAATAAGAAAGATTTTCCTATCTCCTTCATTGAAACGCTTCACTAAATGGTTTCTCTCCTGAGCTTCTGTAGCTCCATCAAGATAGAAAAATGGGATCCTAAGCTTTTCCATCCGCAGTTGAATCAGCTTCAGCATACTGGTAAACTGGGAAAAAAGCAAAATCCGATGACCACCAGCCAGAGCATCCGGTACGATCTCTTCCAATTGCTGCAACTTGCCGCTTCCTCCCTTGTAGTCTTCCAGAAACATCCCTGGATGACAGCAAATCTGGCGTAAGCGGGTAATGGCAGACAGAATCCTGATATGGCTTTTCTCATAGCCGGAGCGATCGATTTCTGAGAATATTTCTCCCCTTGCTCGAACCAGATAAGCAAGATACACCTTTTTTTGCTCCTCAGTCAATTCCGTCATCATTTTACTTTCTATCTTCTCCGGAAGCTCTTTCAACACATCGTTCTTAAGCCGCCTTAGCACAAAAGGCCGTATATGAGCTGCAAGCTCCTCGGAAGCTTCTTTGTCCTGATCTTTCACAATCGCTTTTTCATAGGTGGTAACAAATTTTGAATGGCTGAACAAATAACCGGGCATTACAAAATCAAAAATTGACCATAGCTCTGTCAAAGAGTTCTCAATAGGTGTGCCGGTCAGCGCAAATCGGTATTTGGCACCTATGGATTTTACAGACTTGGCAGTCTGCGACCTTGGATTCTTAATATGCTGAGCTTCATCGATGATGCAATATCGGAAAGAATACTCTCCATAATCTTCCTTGTCACGTCGAATTAAAGGATAAGAAGTAATAACCAAGTCTACATCCTGTATCTTTCTTAAGAGCTTTTTTCGTTCTGCCTTTGTGCCTGTGATGATAACTGTGGTTAGCTCAGGAACAAACTTCTGAACCTCGTCCTCCCAGTTGTAGATTAAAGAAGTAGGAGCTATTACCAGAGAAGGCTGACTGCTGCCTTCTTCCTTATCGGATAGCAGCAAGGTTAATATCTGCAAGGTTTTACCAAGACCCATATCATCCGCTAAAATCCCTCCCAGACCATAATGGGATAATGTTTTTAACCACTGGAACCCCATTCGCTGGTACTCCCTAATAATGCTTTTTAAAGATACAGGAACCACTGCCTGAATATCCTCAGGATTTTGGATATCTTTCAACAGCTCTCGAAAAGCAGACTGATACACAGGTTTCTCATCCATCAACTCTCGCAGTTGACGATCCAGATACAAGGCGCGATACTTGGGCAGTGTCACCAAGCCTTTTGCCAAATCTCTGTCTTTCAGCCCCAGGTCATCTATAATCTGAGCCATGCCATGCAATTCCCTGCCTTCCAGGGAAAGAAAAGTGCCATCCCTTAATCGATAATACCGCTTCTTTTCTCTTAGGGCAGCCATAATACACATCAATTCAGCAGAGCTAATGTCTCCTGCATCAAAAGAAAATTCCAATAAATCGGTATCTTCATTGAGACGGATACCTGCGCTGGATATTGCCTGCTGTCGTATAACCATCTTGAAATCATCAGAGTAGTAAACAGAAGCAAGATCCATCAAGCGCTGCAATCCAGCATGAAAAAAATTGTAGATCCTGTCTTCATCCTCCAAATATATGTACTTGGGCTGGACCAAAAAAGAATACTGCTCAAAAAGCTCCAATATCTTTCGCTCTGATTCCGTATCTCTGACAAGAATCCTTACTTCGCTATCTCTATTCTTATGATTGGGATCGAAAGGATCCAATTTCCGTTCTCCATATATAAATTGTACCCGAGCTTTAATTCCTTGTCCGTTCCGATCAAAATATACTTCGGGTTGGAGGGGTTCTTTTGATAGCAATCGATCCAAATCTTCGCTGATACTGACCTCACCTGCCTGTCTGGCAAAAGGCAGCACTTCTGACACAAAACGTTCCTTATCTCTTCCATGGAAAATCATCTTCCGAGAATCCGACTGGTTCATCACATGAAGAAAGGGTGACAAACTGCGTACCTGATCCTTAGGAGGTGCATAAATTTGATCACCTATCAAAATATAAGTATTATCTGAGGTTATAGAATAAGCAGCACCCTGTGTATGAATTTCACAAGCAAGGCTGTCGCCCTCAAGTTGAGCAACAAAAGAAGCGGATATAGGCTCTCTTTTTATTTGAACCTCATTGACTTCTTTGCCTGATATTACTGCTTGGAAAGTCCGACTGCCCATTAGAGTGAAAAAGCGCTTAATCAAAGAATCGGACAGACAGATAAATTTATCACGAAAGAGCCCGCTGTTCCTGTTCCCATATGTGGCAGCGTTCATCTGACTGATTTCATAAATCTCTTTTAGAAATCCCAAGATTGTGCCTTCATGGGAAGGAATCTCATGCCAGTAGGGGTCATAGCTAAAGTATTGCCCGAATTCTATGGTTTCTGAATTTTCCAACTGTTCCAGGAAGCGGCCAATCTGCCGCACCACATACATACGATCCAGCCCAACTCTCAGAGACAACAGAGAAGATACTCCATATAATGATTTATAAGTTGGATGAAACTCAAAAACCGGCTCCAGCAATACCTGCTGTTTCTGAATAACAGGTATCTGTTCAAAGTATTGAAAGATCTGCCTGGAATTCCTGCGGGCGCTTATTTCAGACAGTGTTCCCTTATCCTTCAGCCTCTTTATATGCAGCAACACCGCTACAATATGCTTGCAATGACCCCAACTTTTGTTGGAAGGACAGGTGCATTCTGCAGATTGATATTGATCGTTATCATCAAATACTATACGAACCCGATAATCCTCGTTCCCTTTAACTACAGCAAAAAAAATTGGTCTGTCTTCCAAAATACGGACACTTTGAATTCTGCCGGTCCGGTAGTATTCCATACCCTGCTTGTATTCCTGGGGCGAAATGCTGTAATTTACTATTAGGGAGTCGGGTATTTGAAGCATAAAATGATCCTTTCTATGTTTTTGTTTCGTTTAGTTAAAAGCCTGGCCTTTGCTAAATGTCAATTATTTATTATAACATAAAAAGGAGTTGTTTTGGGAATGAAAATGAGTTTTCTATGTTTCGGTTTTGCTGCTCGTGAAGATTAGGAGCTAATCTCGCCACGCTTAGTCAAATCTTTTATAATCTTATCGTACATATTCTTATCAATCTTGTATTTTTTATCATGAATGATATAGCTGATTACAATTAATATAAGAGGCACAATCATCATTGATGTTTTCATCATAAGTAATCCAGTATCGGTAACATCTTCTGGTGTAGCTGCTGCGTTTATTCCGGACACTATTAATGTCACGCCAACTATACCATTAGCAATTGCACCACCTATTTTATAGATAAATGGCTGTACCGAGAAAGTTATACTTTCGTTTCTTTTACCTAACTTCCACTGGCCATACTCTACGGAATCGGATAAAAACATCAGCATCATTAGTTGAATAAATGCCTGACCGGCAAATAACAGAGTAGAAGCAAGCCCCAGTATAACGATATTCATAGGGCTGACAAAGAAGATAATATACCCAACTACTACTAAAATAATAGAAGCAGTGTACAGCTTTTTCCTGCTGTATTTCTCAGCCAGCTTTGGAAAAATCGATAGAGCTATAAGCTGAGCAACTCCTAAAATCAAAGCAAATATTGAGTACATACCTTCGTCTTTGTAAGCATATTTAAAGAAATAGACTCCAAAGGTGGTAGTAGTGGCATAACCAATCATGAATAAGGCCATTGCAAGGGCTGTCCATTTAAGCTGATCATTTTTGAATAGTGCTTGAAACATTTCCTTTAGAGAAGTAGAGGTATCTTTCGCTTGTATTCTCTTTTCTTCCTTGACACCAAAGATAGTAAATGCAAGAAAAGACAACATAATAAAAACAATCGCAGCTGCTGTGATTTGCCATGCCCTTGTATCTCCACCCAAGGCATTGGTAATAGGAAGGATAGCAACTACAGTTATATACATACCGATATTAGCACAAATTTTGGCAACTGAGCCGATTTTTTCACGCTCCCTTGGATCAATTGATAGGGATGGCAGCATTGACCAATAAGCAATATCATTAGCACCAAAAGCTAGATCCCAAAGGAGATAGATGATTACAAATGTAATTAAATATTTTCCACCTTCCAAGCCAAAATCGGTAAATAACAAAATAGTGAGAATACCGCCTATAATACCGCCTATAGCAATCCAAGGCTTAAACTTTCCGAATTTACTATGTGTATTGTCAACTAAAAATCCCATAAATGGATCATTAACAGCATCAAATACTCGAAGTATCAATAGTATACCTGTCATCCACCACATTGTGGAGTCCGATAAATTTAAGATATCTGTCAGATAAAACATCAGAAACATGCTTACTATGGTGTATTGCATATCTCTTCCAACTGTACCAAGACCGAACATATATCTGTTTTTTTTAATATTTCTCACCATATTTGTCCTCCCTCTATTATCTTTCATTATCTCTTGTATTCTCATTCCAATAATTTAAAGTACATTACTTTTTGTAGCAGCTATTCAAATTCTCAATCCTTTATCAATTGTGGTATAAACACCACCTGCAAATAGATTCTTATCCATATATTTTAGGATAATATCTTTTGAAAAACTCGCTATTTTGATCACTGAAATAAGGATCATAATATGTTTCTATGAGATTCAAATTTAGGTCACATACAACTATCTCATCTTTATCATAACTCTTTGAAACTTCCAGGGTACCATCGTTATTAGGAGTCAATATTTGGGGAGCAAAGATACCTGCTTTACCCGTGAATTTTATTCCAAACAGCTCTCCAACTAAAGCTGATTTGACCCCATATACACCGCTTTCCTGTACTCGAGGCCAAATGCCCCTAAGGGCAAAGTATTTATTATATTCCTCAATATTTGCTATGGGGATTATCACTATATGTGCTCCCTTATCTTTAGCAATCCTAAATGTTTCAAAATACGTAGCATCCATGCAGATGGGAAATGCTAATTTCCCAATGGGTGTATTAAATACTGACAGTTCCTCTCCCATGGATAATCCCATATCCTTTTCCATTATGACTGGATGTATTTTATCTTGCTTTCCCACAATCTTTCCATCCGGTCCAAAGAGATAAGCTCTATTATAAACTGAGTCCTTATCAGTAACCATTATACTGCCTGCCATTATATATATTCCAAAATGCAAGGCCAGTTCCGAAAAAGTAGTTTTAAATATATCAAGCAAAAAGGTCGTCAATGTGGATAAAATTTCTACGATATCTACGCCTGCTGATATGGATGTATGTACGGCCGTATCTTCGGATGTGTTTTCGGCTGTATCTTCAGATGTATCCTTGTTTCGATTCGATGTTGCTTTATCTTTGCCTGCCGATTTGCTGTCTTGTCTTGTGATTCTTTTTAGTATAGTCTCAATCAAAGGTAACATTCCTAAGATAAGAGCTCCATTATATTCAGGAAATACTATGAGTTGTGCACTTTCTTTTACGCCTCGTTCTACAAACTCATACATTCTGTCCACATATTGTTTATAGTTCTTTAAAAGCTGTATTTCTTGCTGTACAGCACAGACTCTTATCTGTCTTTTATCTATATTATCTAAATTATGACTCCGGTCTATTTGTTTTGTATTTATATATTTCTTTATCCTATCCCCATTATTTTTAGTCCAAGCTATTTTAGTTAGCAGTTTAACTATCCAATTAATTTTCAAAGATGATCGCCTTCTTGCTTAAACGCCTTCTGATACAGGTCTGTATTTAGCGTTTTAAATATGGGAAAGCTGTCATATGCTTTGTCCCGGGCTTTACTTGAAAGATTTGCGGATATAGAGTTTGCTTCACTTCCCATCCTCTTAATGAATCCACTTAGATCCTCTGAAGTCTCACAAGGACCTATTATATTCCCCCCAAAGTTATGAGCATTTATTATATATACACAATTTTGCTGTGCATTTTGCCAAGCTCCGGCAAGCACCATAGATTCATTGCAGCGATTTCCCTGTATATATTGTACCGATATTATGATCTCAGCTCCAGAAAAAACTGCTGCCCTGACAAGCTCTGGTTTATATATATCTACATCTGCACAGAGAAATACTCTGGCAAAGGGCGTTTCTATTATGTTTAAATTGCTGTCTCGTATAAGTTCAGGAAAGTTCTCTTTGTTAATATGACAAGCTTTTTGCACCCCAACTACTTTTCCCCTATCATCTATAAGACATAGACAAAGATAGTTGTCTTCTATATACAAGCCCGGAACTATAAACACTTTATTTCTAGTGGCAAACTCACACCATTTCTCGAGAAAATCGTCATCTCTAGAGTTGATGCTTTCCTTGTCTGCTCCAGATATAACCACAAGCTGTCCATCTACACTGGTCTTAGTATTTTCACCTATAATAGCAACCGTAAAGTCTTGCACACTAATACGCCCCTTCCGTATAGCCTGTCTTTAGTAACAAGATACAGCTATATTTCTCGAACCGTCTTACGATACTCTCGATCCAAATGGCATTAGTGCCAGCTTGGCAATTTTAAAATGTTGTAATCCAAATGGAATTCCGATAATCGTAATACACAAAACTGCTCCCATGACCGCTAATACGATTGCCAAAGGTATTCCAGAAAAAATCAACCAGATGATATTAAGAAGAAGAGAACCCGCCCCACCATCATATATAACTTCCTTCCCAAATGGAAAGAAAGATAATTCGGAGAACTTAAAACATTGTAAACCAACTGGTATTCCAACAATTGTTATGCACCAAAATACTCCTACGAGCAGCCAGCTAAGTCCACTAATTAAGCCGCCACAGATAAACCATAAAATATTACCTAAACACCCCATATTAGACACGCCTTTCACAAGATCAGAAAATCTGAAATAATTTTTAATAATTTGGCAGTTACATAGAATACTTCTTTGTTATGACACGCATCAATAATTTACTATCATGGTCAACTTCTTCAAGTCAATAACTGCTCCCATTTCCATAAGTAGATCCAATCCAAGCAATCCATTAATATCTCCTGCTGGATCAATAACACTAAAATCTAGCTTTGCATTTATAATATCAATACTGCCTAAACAGATCCTATCAACTTCTTTAGAAAAAAAGTTATGAAGGCTGCCGCCAACACCATAAAATGAACTGATCCTATCTGTTAAAGCTGCTACAATCCCAATTTCCTCTACAATATCAGGTGAGATAAGTGTTTCTGCTGCTCCTGTATCAATAACTATGTTATCTATCATCTTTGTCATGCCTTGAAATGTAATTTCTAATGAAGTGAACAGCAACCCATTACGGAATTCTATATCCATTAGTTCACTCCCCTATACCCAAATATCTTCTTTATACTTATCTCTATC
>ENA-UOOM01002550-UOOM01002550.1-fermentation-metagenome-genome-assembly--contig:-NODE-2550-length-14764-cov-15.695357_pt1 | contig 14764 bp, 10 predicted proteins | sample MGYA00245781_ERZ724031 | MGnify/ENA primary metagenome ERZ724031 (study PRJEB28704, sample SAMN03018317) | fermentation metagenome | biome: anthropogenic terrestrial biome; feature: soil... | reverse complement strand
TTATTAGATTTTAATATGTTTAAATAGAATTTTTACGGGAAAAAATATTAATTATTTTGTAGAAGGATTTAATTGAAATGATGAGTGTTAAAGAAGTTTGTGATGAATTTTTTAGATTGGAAAATGAGTATAATCTTAATTATATTATGATTCAACATGTTTATCCTTGGGAACTTGTACGTTTATATCTTTATTATGAAATAACCCGTAAACTTGGTTTATTTGGTAGTGCTCAGCAAGCTAGTGTTAGTTTATTTGATAAAGTTAAATCTTTCTTGCCTTTTATTAAGAATAGTATTTTTTGTAATCCTTTTAAAGGTCAAGATAATTTTGAAATTCTAATTTTTAATCATCCTCGTAAGGTCTTAAATAATGGGGAGTATATGGATATTTATAGTTATTTTTTAAGAGATACCTTAGAAAACTTAGGTAAATCTTATGAAGTTCTTGATTCTCCTTATTTAAATAAGCATTATATTAAAAAGGATGATAAGGTTAAGTTTAATGATCGTATTTTGCTTGGTTCTTATTTTTATAAAAAAACACATAATATTGAGTATACGGAGAAAGAATCTGAAACTATACAGTCTATTGAGAATTTAATTCATAATCATTTTGGTGTTGAAGTTAATTTATTTGAGATTTTTTCTAATCATATTCTTAATTTTCAGTATGAATATGAGAAGTATAGGGAATTATTGAATGAGAAGAAAGTTGAACAAGTTTATGTTGTAGTTGCTTATGAGAATAAAGCTTTGGTTGCTGCTTGTAAAGATTTAGGTATAGAGGTTATTGAATTACAGCATGGTATAATTAGTAAGTATCATTTAGGTTATAGTTATCCTAGTGAGAATATTACTCTTAAAAGTGGGACTTATGAACATATAGCTTATTTCCCTAATAAGATTTTAAGTTTTGGGGATTATTGGAAAGATGCTAGTGCTTATCCTATTAAGAAGCATGCTATTTTTAGTGTTGGTTTTCCTTATTTTGAGGATAATAGTAAAAAGTATAAGGATGTTTCTAAGAAGAAGAATCAGATACTTTTTATTTCCCAAGGGGTTATAGGGAAGTATTTAAGTGAATTTGCATGCCATCTAGCTAGTGTGTTAGATGGTTATGATTTTATTTATAAATTACATCCTGGGGAGTATAGTACTTGGAAGGAGAATTATCCTAAACTTGTTGAAGCGGATAAGTTAGATAATTTTAGTGTTATTGATAGTAATGAACCGGAGTTATATAAATTATTTGCTGAATCTGAGTATCAGGTTGGTGCTTTTTCTACTGCAATTTATGAGGGTTTAGCTTTTAATTGTAAGACTTTTATTGTTGATGTTCCTGGTGTTGAGTATTTAGATGATTTGGTTGAGAAGAAAATTGTTGTTAAAGTTAGAAATCCTAATGATATGGTTAATAAATTGAAAGATTTAGATTTGAAAGAGTATAATGCTGATTTCTTTTTTAAGAATTATGATGAGCAACTTTTAGAGGATGTTTTGTTGAATAAGAATATTATGCAAGTTCCTCGAAAAAAGATTTAATGTTTTGATTATTAGGTGTGTTTGTTTTGAGTCAGTATGTTAAATTTGTTCAGAGAATTGGTTTAGTTGGTATTACTAATATTTTAATTAGTTTAAGTAGTCTTATTTTCATACCAATTATTACTAAGAGTTTTTCCACTGCTGAGTATGGTATGTGGGCTCAAGTTACTACTACTGTTGCTTTGGTTCCGAATATTGCTAATCTTGGCCTACCTTATACTATGGTTAGATTTTTATCTTCTGAGAAGGATAAAACTAAGATTAGGGGTTCTTTTTATAGTATGATTTCAGTTACTTTGTTATCTACTTTGATTATTTGTGGATGTTTTTTGATTTTCAGACAAACTATAGCGAATGCCTTGTTTAATGGGAATTTACAAGTATTATATATTACTACTTTGATTTCATTTTTTGCTTGTTTGAATTTGATGTTAATTACTTTCTTTAGGACTTTTCAGCAAATGAAGAAGTATAGTATTTTCTTGATTTTGCAAAGTTATATTGGGGTTCTTTTATGTATTTTCCTTGTGTATTCAGGTTATCATATTGAAACTGTTGTTTTAGGTTTACTTAGTGGATATGCATTAGTCTTTATTATGATGTTAATTATGGTGGTTGGATATCTTGGAATTGGTAAGCCTTCATATAAAAACTTGAGAGAGGAACTATCTTTTGCTATTCCAACTATTCCAAATAATGTATCTTCATGGGTAGTTGATTCAAGTGATAAATATGTTATTGGAACCATACTTGGATCAGCAGCAGTAGGTTGTTACTCTCCAGGATATGCATTAGGAAGTGTTTTATTAATGTTCTTATCACCATTTGCTGTTCTACTCCCAGCAATACTTCCAGAACATTATGAAAAAGGAGACATGGCAACTGTTGATTATTATATGAGATATAGTATGAAATATTACTTATTATTAACAGTACCTGCAGCTGTAGGAATGTCAGTTTTAAGCAAACCATTACTCTTACTTATAACAACTAGCACTATTGCAAATACAGGATACTTAGTAACACCATTTGTATGCTTAGGTGCAATATTCATGGGTGTTTACGGAATAACTAACAATTATTTAATATTAGAAAAAGAAACAAAAATCTTAGGAAAACTATGGACCGTAGCAGCAATAGCTAATATCTTATTAAATATTTTATTAGTACCAATTCTAGGAATCATTGGAGCAGCATTCGTAACATTACTATGTTATATTTTCACATTCACAATTACAACATATAAAAGTAGAAAATATCATAAATTACCTTATGAAAAAAGTTCCACTATAAAAATTATTATAGCAGCAATTATAATGGGAATAGTAGTTAAATTAATTAACCCAACAGGGTTAATAAACGTTCTAATCGCAATAATAATTGGAGTAATAGTATATTTCGCTTTAATATTTGTAATGAAATGTATAAAAATAGAAGAAATTAGATTCTTTAAAAAAATGATTAGTTAAAAATTTAGAGTAAATAATAAATTATTATTTTTAATGAAATTTAGCTTGAGATTTTAACTTTTCATAATGCTCTTTATCACGATATTTAAAAACAGTAGCTGGATTCCCACCAACTATAGCACACTTAGGAACATCACGAACAACAACACTTCCTAATTGAATTATAGCACCTTCATGAATAGTAACACCAGGTAATATGTTTACACGATTACCTAACCAAACATTATCTTCTATAGTAACATTTTTACTAATTATAGTTTCATCATAAGGTATAGCTTCACCATTATCATAATTATGATTATCAGTAAGGATCATACACTCAATACCTGAATGGAAATTATCACCAATTTTAACTTCACCTTTACCTTGAATATGAATCCCATTAAAATTAACATTATTTCCAAGGTAAGTGTTAGATGTTGCAAGAGAAGGACCATTAACCCGAAGATTTACTCCACATTCTTTTACAGTTTTTTGAATATTTTTAGTATAATGTTTCACTTTAAGATTATGAAAAAAAGATAGTATACTCATCATGAATCCTCTTTAAAATTTTTTTTTATGATGAACATTCTGCTGAGTATTGTGATAATAAAACTGCGATTTTATGAATTGTTAAATCATCAATTCTACGTTCACCATGCTTAATTTTATATAAAAGTTCTTCAAGGAATAAATCATCATTAGTTAAAATTACATTAATAACTGCAACTTCATTATTTACAAAACCAACAAGTGGTTCTATATGTATTCCAGGTAAACCATTTTCATCTAAAAATTGTGATAAATTTTCATTTAAACTTAATGTTTCTTGTTTAATTTTATTATTAGTATCAAATTTAATTTTACTATCATTTACTTTAAAATGAGTTTGTTTATCTCTAAAGTTAGATACAACTTTTAAACTATGTTTACTAGATAAATATTCTTCTAATGAACCAGACTTACCAATTAAAGATGAATTTTCCTTATCTTGTTTGATTTTACCATTATCCTCTTTAGAATTATATTTTTGAGTGACAATTGTAAATATTCCAGTAGGACCTATAACAACATGGTTTATTCCTTTACCTGCTTCAGGAGGTCTTACATAATATAAAACATAAAAGTCTTCAGGAAGAGTTAATAGTTTAGCACGAATAATTCTACCTCTAGCTTCACTATCAGCATAGGAATAACGTTTATAAAATCCATAAATGATTATTATAATACCTAAAGTTATGAATGATATACTTATGGTTCTGCCTGAAATTAAAACATCAGCTAAACCTATTAAAGCCACAACTGAACCGGTTACTATGTAAACCATATGGTAAGATAAATTTTCCTCATTTGGGTGAGGTATAAGTTCTTGTTTATTAGTTTTATATCCTTCAGGTGTTCTAATATCTGTATGGATTAATTTAGGAGCATGTGTTAAATCTTCCCTATAAGATTTAAGTTGATCTTTTATCATATTGGAGAGTTTATCAAATGAATTTTCACCATAATGAGAATCTGCAATTCCATCTAAAAAATCTTGTTTCATCTGTTTTTTTAATTCATCATGATATTTATATAAAGCTAAAGCGTAACGATCATTTGCTGAAGCTTCTTCATGTTTAACACGTTTAGATTGTTTTTTAACTTCTGTTGTTTTATTTGTTTGAATATTATCTTCTGGAATTGTTTCAGATTCATGTTTTACATTACTTAAGTAATCTGTTAATTCATCTGAAATTCTTCCTTTAGGACCTACCCGTACACTTTTTTTAAGTATATTTTCAGAGTATTCTGAATTGTAATTTGAATCCTTTTTAGTTTCTACCTCAGGTAGGGAATGTGAAGACTTATTAAGTATTTCTTGATTAGGTTCAACTTCCTCTTCAATAATAGGTGTTTTTGTATTTTCTTCTGGGATTGAATCTTCCTCAACAATAGGTGCTTCAGTGATTTCTTCTTGTTTTATAAATTGTTTTTGAATATTAGATTCTTTTAAGTCTTGGCGAGATTCTTCTAAATCTTCTTTTAATTTATTTATATCATGACGTTTACCTGGAGTTGTGGCAGTTTTTTCATATACTTGTGGTTCTAGGATTTTTGGAGAAGGAGTCATTTGATCTTCTTCATTTACAGGTATTAACCTTCCTCCACAGCTTACACATTCATATTCATCTACAATATCATTACTATTTAAACGATATTTTAATCCACAATCCTCACAGTAAACAAGCTTAAAATCTTTATAATTATTTTTAAAATGAGTTTGTTTAGTTTTATGTGATGAATCTCCAGTTGTTGGGTATTCTGCAAGTTCTTCTAAGTTACCTGTGCAGATACTACATTCAAAACCATCTAAATCTTCATCATCTTCTAATTGATATTTAGCTCCACAATTTTGACAAACAACAACTTTCATCTGTAATCCTCTATAATAGCAAATAAATGTTTTAAAAAAAAGGTATTAATTATAATCTTATCCGATTTAATTTTATTGCAATATACTTTTTTTAATAAGTTTACTAAATTATATATCTTGTTTTTATGATTTAAATATTATTATTTAACCTGGACAATTTTTATTATTTTATAATTGAATTGTAAATGTTTATTATTTGTTTATCAATTACATTCCAATTGTATTTTTCTTCAACTAGCTTACGACCTTCCTTACCATACTGTTTTGCTAATTGTTCATTTTCTATTAATTCTTGTATACTGTTTTTTAAACTTATTTTATCATAATCACAGGATAGGCCACATTTTTGGTTAACCCAATTGTGTATATGATTGTTTTTAGTTAGTATTAATGGTTTTTCACATGCCATTGCTTCTAATCCACTTGTAGTGAATGATTCATATTGGGAGGGCATTATAAACATATCACAATCTGTTAAGGCTTCTTGTTTTTCTTGTTTATATAATGGACCTGTTATTATTATTTGTTTGTTTAATCCTTTCTTTTTTAGGAGTTTTTGTATTTCTGGTAAAAATCCATCATCTGGTCCGATTATTGCTAATTTTATATTATAATTTTTATTTGTTTTAATTAATTCATCAAATGCTTCGATTAATAGGTCTAATCCTTTTATTTTATGTAATCGTCCAATGAATATTAGTAGGGTGTCTTCTTCTTGGATATTGTGTTTTTTTCTAAATTCTCCTTTAGGTGGTAGTTTTGAGTATTCTTCTAAGTTTATTCCTAATGGTACTATTTCTATTTTCTCTGGTGAAACTCCCATTTTTATGTATTGTTGTTTTTCAATTTCTGTTAGGGCGAATACTTTATTTGCATTATGTAATGTGTTAAATCCCCAGAATTTATCATATATTTCTTTTAATTTTTCTTTTTGGAAAAATGGTAAAACACTTCCATGTGCTTGTACAATGTAGGGTATATTGTTTTTTCTTGCATAATGACATGTGAGGATTGCTAATGTTTGGCGGTGTTCATGAATGTGGATTATATCATGATTACTAATATCTTTACGTATATAATGGGCTGCGGTGATTGGTGTGTCTACTAAGGTTTTTGTTTTAATTGTATTGGAAAGGTTTTTGAAGTAGTTTACTTTTATTCCATTAATATCCACATTATAGTTTGTTTTATCAAATTTTAATCTTTCTTTACATGAATCTGTAGTGTATACATAAACTTCATTACCATTTTGTACTTGTTTGCACCCAATTTGATAAGATGCATTAACTACTCCTCCTGCTGCAAGACAAGGATAGTAAGAGTGTGCTACATGTAATATATTCATATTAGTTTATTCTCCATTAATTAAGTATTATTTCTTTGATAAAGGTATAAATTACCTTCTTTTTGAATTTGATGATAATTTGTTAAGTTCACTTTTTCATTAGATATGTAATATGTTAAATCACTTTGTTCTAAGTAATCCCTATGATATTTATCTATTCCGAATAAGTCTTTATGTAAGAACCATGAAAATGGTCTTTTATTATATACTCCAATATTTTTACTTTCATAATCTGGATCGTAATGTTTTAAGTAGTTGGAAATTAATTCTGGTGATTTTATTTCTTGATCTATTGTTACTGTTGATGTGAAAGTAAATGCACTGAATACAAATATTATGATTAGGATTACTGCAAGTAATTGGGATGTGTTGATTTTATGTTTAAATATATTTAAATTAAAATCTAATTCTTGACTAATATAATTTAATCCTACTGTGAAAAAGTATACAAATGCAGGCATTACTGTTAGAATATAACGGTTTACTTTAATATTTATATAAGTAAATGCTATTAAGTACACAAGAAACCATGCAATCATTGCTAAATCTAGGTTTAAATATTTAATTTTATGATTTTTTAATAAGGAGTTTAGTATTAGAATATCGAAACTGATTAAGATTAATGTAATAGTAGAACTGATTTTATCAAAACTTAATACTGCAAATATTAAAGTAATTATAAATATTAGTTTTAGTAATGGTTCTAATTTTTTAGTTTTAAATAATGGTTCTTTAACAGTTTTTTTAATTGGTTTTGACACGATTTTTTCATTTTTAATTTTATAATCAGTTGTTTTAGTAACTGTTTCGATTTTATTTTCAGATTTAAAATCAGTTAAACCATTTAAATTAATGTGTCTTTTTTTCTGATATTTTAATTTTAAACCACCTATAATTAATCCTATAATTGTTATGAAAAATACTAAATAAGAGATTATGTTTGGATTGTATAATGATGGTATGTTACCTTTAAATATTATATTATTTGAGAATAGGAAGTTTAAGAAATTTGTAATATAAAAATATGTGTTTGTTGTGAATGCTGAATCTACAACACTTGTTTTTAATCCTGAACTAACTGCTGATGATTGGGATAGGAATCCTAAATTTGTTACATATCCACTTATAAAGTATAGGAAAATTATTGTTAAACTTACACTAGTGATTAATGCTATTATAATGTATTTTACTTCACTGGTTTTTAAAAATGCTTTTGCGGATTCTTTAAAAGATTCCCTATCTGATAAGAGTTTGTCTAAGCATTGGAATAAATCATATTTTCCAAAGAAGTATATTAATAGTACTGGTATGATTAATCCTGCAGTATAACGTGTGAAGATGCTTAAGACAAATAATAGTAATGATGGTATGTAATATTTAGGGTTTTTATCTACAGCTAATGTGAAAAATAGGATTGACCAAATACTTAAACCGATTGCGGGAATGTCTAATGTTCCATTTGCTAACCATAGAAGATTTAGGGATAGGCTGAATAGTAGTATGGATCCTATTAAACTTAATGTTTTATTGAATCGTTTTTTAAGTAATATGTAGAATCCTAAATTTCCAAATATTGCAAAAATTCCTGTTACAATGTATAATGCATTAACATTAACATATCCTAAGCGGAATATTCCCCCTGTAATCATACATAGTACTGGTGATAAATACATTGTAGCGTTAGCATCTATATTCACTCCAGCATAGTTTAAACTGTTTAATAAGTAGATGAAAACGTCTGAACAGTAAATACCTAATTGGTTATTGAAAAATATTATGTTTATTGTTATAAGTGAAGTGAATATTAATAAAAATAAGATGTAAGGTGAGTCCATTCGGTTTATGTTGATGTCTTTTATAAATTTCATTAATTTCAAATCCACTTTAAAATCATATATATTTTTATTCCTTTTTTCTTAATATGTTAAATAATATGTAATAAATATTATTAATAGATTATATTATTATTATAAAAAAAAATGATAATAATAAAAAAATTTTTTTAAAGGAGAAATCTAATTATATGCTTAAGAATTTTAAATCAATTATTACGGAAAATAAGAATCTTTTTAGTTTATTAACCGTGTTAATAGTTTCTTTAATTATTGGTAGTTTGATTGTTTGGATTAATTGTAGTGAAAACATTCTTGGACATTCTTATAGGGATATTTACCTTTATTTGATTGAAGCTCTTAAGTTTAGTGGAGTTAATATTACTGGTTATGATTATGTGGATTTCTTATCTCCACTGATTCCTTTTTTAACTAGTATTGCTTTTAGATTGAATTTTGTGAGTGTTAATAGTTTATTTGTTATTACTGGAATTTTTTATGTTTTAGGTGTTGTTGGAACTTATCTTCTTTTAAAGTTAAGATTTGATAATACTTATAGTATTTTTGGAGCTATATTGTATGGTAGTTTCACTGTAAATATTATGTGGGCAGGTAATGGGTCAATTGATGTGCCTTGTGTTGCGCTTTCTATTTGGACTTTATACTTTTTTATTAAAGCAATGAAAACAAATCAAAAATATTTTTATTTAGCTTTCCCTTTAAGTGTTTTAACATTCTTTGCAAAGTATACTGGTGCTGTTGTTTTTGCTGTAATGATTCTTTATTTCTTATCCCAAAAGGATATTTTTGGAACTATAAAGAAGTATTTTAAGAATATTGTTGGTGGTGCCTTGTTTGGTTTATTATTCATGGTTCCGTTTTTTTATTATTATTTATCTAATCATATACCATTTGGTTTTTTAAATCAAGCCGAAACAATATCTTCCACTACTACTAGATCTGCTTTTGCTATTCGTAAGCATAAAGGGAATAATTTATTATATTATTTCAGTAATCTTCCAAGATATATTTATAATCCTAACCATTGGGTTGGTATTATATTGTTAATTATTTGTATGGTTGGTATTGTTTATGCATTGTATCGTTTTTCAAAGGTTTTAAAAGAATCTTATGGTGTTATGGATTCTAAAGTTGGATTTAATTATGATACTAATGGTTTTTGGGATAATATTGTAGGTAAATTTAAGATTCCTAAAAGCATTTTTTATGTGATTTTATTTGCTTCTATTGTTGGTATGTGTTTATCATTTTTCATTGCAGGTAAGGTTTCTTTTGTTAAATGTGAAATATTATTCTTTATCTGTATTTTCATTTTTTCACTTACATTTAATAAGGTGCTTTTAAGTTTTAATGAGAATAATAAGTTTAAGTATGAATTTTTTACTTATGATTTAATGATGATTGGATGGTTTATGGGTCATATGATATTTTTATCTGCTCATTTAACTAAAGTTGATCGTTATGCTACTGCTTTTGCTCCTGCTTTAGCATTTTTCATTACTTTTGGTTTAAGTTTTATATGTGAAAAGTTAAAAGATTATAAGATTAAGAGTGTGAGTTTAAAACATATTATCCCTACTATTTGTGTTATTTTACTTCTTATTATGAGTTTCTCATATTTAGGTGTTAATAAACATGATTCACTTGTAAATAATGAGCAAGATACTGTAACTTGGTTAGAGGGTCATGATCCGAATTTAAGTTCTGCTGTGATTTGGGCGGATAGGGGACCGATATTTACTTGGTATCTTCAAAAAGAAGTTCATTATGTTACTAGTAAAGAGAATTCTTCGAAATTTTCTAGTGAAATGTTAGCTAACAATACGAAGTATTATATTTCACAATATCAAAATTTAAGTATTCCTCAATATAAGGAAGTTAAACAGATTGGAGAGGTTAGTGTTTATCAGAAAGTGTGAATGATTTAGTGTTTCCTTAAATGGTGAGGGATACTTGATTATAGTACATTTTATTAGTTTTTATTTTATTAGGGATATTAATCCTTAAAGGGTTTTTTAAAACCTTTCCACTATTTTTTTATTTAAGTTCACTATTTTTAAAGATTATTTAAAAGCTTATTCTGTGTTTAATTGATATTTTAACCCTTAATAAAACCGTTATATTTAATAAGTAAAAGGATTATAAGTATTTGATACATTTAAATTTTAAACACTATTGGAGGTGAGAAATTTGGAAAAAAGCAATATTTTTATTTTAATATTGATTGTTATAATTATTGCAGTAGCTGCTGTTGGAGCTGTAACTTATGTTTCTAATAGTAATAATGCATTAGTTAATTCTACAAATACCTCAAATAATTCCACCAATTCATCAACTATAAATTTAAATGATTCAAGCAATAATAATGTTTCTTCAAATACCACTATAGTTAATGATGATGGTAGTAAAACTGTCACATGGTCAAAAACCAATTCTAATGGAACTACTGAAAGTGGGTATGTAACTTATGATAAAGATGGAAACACTGTTGAAGGTGCTGGACATGAAGTTGATGCAAATGGAAATGAAATTGGAGTAGGTTAAACCTAGAATGCTTATATTTAAAAAATTGTGGGGTGATTTTTTTAAGTTTTAAATATTTTTTTTTCACCATTTACAAAAAATAATTTATTAAAGAAAATATTTTCATTAAAATACATAAAAAAACCCCCACTTTTTTTTATAAATTTTTTTTCACTATTTTTTTTTAGAATGGTATGGATCCTATAATGAATGCTAAAAAACTTATTAACATGCCTATTTTTAAATACTTTGAAACTTTTCCACAAGTTACTGGTTCTTGGTTTTTCAATATAATAATTGCACAGTATAAGAATAAAATTATAGGTATTATCATCACTATTAAGTAGTAAACATTAAATATGTTAAGGTAAAATAGTAGTGGACTTACAAGTGCTGTTATAATTATTAATATACTTGATAAGATGCTTGAATTCCTATTTCCCCATACTATTGGTAGTGTTTCTGCAGATTCTATTTTGTCCCCTTCAATATCTTCCATATCTTTTGTTATTTCTCTAGCTAGTGTCATGAAGAATGCGAAAAATCCTAATGCGCATCCTGTTTGAAGTATTAAAAATGAATGAGTGCTGAATGCAAGGATATCCCCACCAAATATGAAGCATAATGCTGTAAGTAATGATACTGCAATATTACCAAATAATGGCATGGCTTTAAGATTACGTGCATAAAAATACATTAGTAAACAACAACAGAATACTAATATTAATGGTGTTAAATCTTTCACCAAGTAGCTTATAAGTCCACTTAGTAGTATTGATATTAGAAATAGTATGATTGAGTAATTTTTAGCATTTTTTAAACTGATTCGTCCTGATGGAATTGGTCTTTGTGGTTTGTTTATTTTATCGATTTTATAATCAAAGAAATCATTAATCACGTTTCCTCCAGAAGTTGCAAATAAAACAGTGATGAAACCTAATATTATTGGTATTCCATAATTGAAATTTATAATTGCCATTAATAGTACAGCTACTGCTGCCATTAATGCATTTGTTGGTCTGGTTATTTCTAAATAAACATTCATAAAAATACATTCCATTATTTTTTTTTTATTAATTTAATATTATGTTTTATATTTGGTTTAATAATTTTGCAAAATTAGAAGCTGTATTCTTCATTGAAAATTTATCAATACTTTCATTAGCTTTAAAAGTGATAATATTATTTTCATTAAATTCATTATAAAATTTTAGTAATGCTTCTTTTGTATCATTTAAAGATGAAACATGAAATCCTATACCAGTTTCAGTAATTAAATCTTTTAGGGATCCTTGCTTGTAACCAATAGATAGTATTGGTTTTTTAAGTGCTAAGTATTCATATACTTTTCCAGGTATGAACATTTGTTCTTTAGGATTATTCCAACTAATAAGTAAAAGAATATCTGATTGGGATTCTTTTTCTAGTACTTCTTCGTGAGGGATGAATCCTCCAATATTTAAAGTTGATTTTAAATCATATTTTTCTGCAATTTCTTTTAGGTTTCCAGAATCCCCGTAAAAGTTTAATTGAATTTTATCTTCTTTAATTAATTTTTCATCTATTAATTGTTTCAATGCTTCAAATAGTATTGTAGGGTCTCTTTTTCCTGCATATAGTGATCCTGCATATGTTATGTTTAGTTTTGTATTCTTCTCTTTTATAATGTTTATTTTTTTAAAGTCATCTGGATCGTATCCAGAAGGTATTGGGACTATTAAATTGTTTGGATGTAATTGTGATAGTGTGGTAGCTGCAAGAGGTGTTGTAGTTGTAAGTGCATCTGCATGATTAAATGTGTTAATTTCTAAACGTTTTTCAAAATAGTTTCTAATATGAGTATGGTTTATATATGGATTCATATTCCATAAGTCACGTAGGTCAGCTATCCATGGTATATTATACTTTTTTTTCAAATCTTTACCTATTTTATGTGCTGTTACTGGCCAAGATGAGGAGATTATTGCATTTATATTTTCTTCTTCTATTATTTTTGAGGAGTATTCCATTGCTGGTTCGTACCAATATTTCATACCATCAGGATAAGCGAATATTTCACCGGCGAATGTTACTATTTTACTTAATAGTTTGTTATCTACACTTGTTGAGTCCCGTATAACTGGTTGAGTGTTTTCAACTTTTTCTGTGCTTTGGCGTTTTAACCATTTATCCATCATGTCTTCATAGGGAGTTTGGATTACTTCACAATTTAAACCTTCCATATTTAACTTACCAAGGTTTGGAACTATGACTATTGGTTCCCATCCATATTCAGGTAAATATTTAGCTAAGGCTCTTAATCTTTTAGATGCTATTTCGTTTACTTGATTGAAATAGAATGCTATTAATAGTACTTTCTTCATGTTCTTCCCCATTTTTACTCCCTTAAAATTTTTTTTATTACTTGAATTTAATTTATATTAAATAATACTTTTATACTTTTAATTTTATCACTTTATATAAAAATCATATTTAAATAAAATGAAATTTAATATTATATTATTATAATTTACTATTCTTAAATATTCTATATTTATTAAGATTTTATTATAAAACAAAGAAATTATTAGGTGAATTTAATTGGTAGATAAGATTAAGATTGCTATAGTTGGTATGGGGAATTGTGCTAGCTCACTTATTCAAGGTATTTATTATTATTCTGATAAAACCGAGAAAGATTCCAATGGTTTAATGCATTGGAAAATTGATGATTATGAACCTGGAGATATTGAAGTAGTTGCAGCATTTGATATAGATCAAAGAAAGGTTGGAAAAAGTGTTAATGAAGCTATTTTTGAAAAACCAAATTGTACTACTATTTTTAATGATAATCTCCCTGAAACTGATGTTAAAGTATCAATGGGGAAAGTTCTTGATGGTGTAGCTCCTCATATGAAAAATTATGAAGATGATTATACTTTTATGGTTAGTGATGAAGAATCTTGTGATGTTGTTCAAGTTTTAAAAGATAGTGGTGCTGAAATTTTATTAAATTACCTTCCAGTAGGTTCTGAAAAGGCTGCTCGTTTTTATGCTCAATGTTGCCTAGATGCTGGTGTTGCATTTATTAATTGTATGCCTGTTTTCATTGTTAGTAATGGTGAATGGGAGAAGAAATTCCATGATAAAGGCATACCTTGTATTGGTGATGATATTAAGGCACAAATTGGTGCAACTATAACTCATCGTACATTAGCTAATCTTTTTAAGGAAAGAGGAGTTACTCTTGATAGAACTTATCAACTTAATACTGGGGGAAACACTGATTTTCTTAATATGTTAAATCATGATCGTTTAAGTTCTAAACGGGAATCTAAAACAGAAGCTGTTCAAGCGGTTGTTCCTCAAAGATTAGAAGATCATAATATCCATATTGGTCCTAGTGATTATGTGCCTTGGCAAAATGATAATAAATTATGTTTCTTAAGAATGGAAGGTAAGACTTTTGGTGATGTTCCTATGAATATTGAATTACGTTTAAGTGTGGAAGATTCACCTAATAGTGCTGGTTGTGTTATTGATGCAGTACGTTGTTGTAAACTTGGATTAAAAAGAGGTATTGGTGGTCAGTTAACTTCTATTTCATCATATCTTATGAAACATCCACCAGTTCAGTATACTGATGATATTGC
>ENA-UOOM01002549-UOOM01002549.1-fermentation-metagenome-genome-assembly--contig:-NODE-2549-length-14780-cov-5.910153_pt1 | contig 14780 bp, 12 predicted proteins | sample MGYA00245781_ERZ724031 | MGnify/ENA primary metagenome ERZ724031 (study PRJEB28704, sample SAMN03018317) | fermentation metagenome | biome: anthropogenic terrestrial biome; feature: soil; material... | reverse complement strand
GGTATATTTATGCAAGCTAATGCATATTTATAACTTTTTGCAGTGACATCAAAGCATTTATAAAATTTAAATGAGGGATGATTTAAAGATGGGTTTTATGAACAAAGGTATGCGCAACCCCCGGCAAAAAAAGTTGGTTTATATCCTGGTTGGACTGGTAATCCTATCCTTCCTGGTGAGTATCGTGGCAGTAGGGTTCTATTAGAAAAGAGCCATATAATAGCCTCCCCCGGGCGATGCTGTTTTCCATAGCCTCCAGCTCGACCATGACCAGTTCTCCGGTCAGCTCACCGGTCAGTTCCCGGGGGGAAGAAAACTCCAGTTCTAAATAGTTATCGCTAAGACCCCGGAAAGAGTCTTCTCCTACCCTCTGCTCTACCAGCACCTCCAGTTCCTGTCCCAGTTGCCGGTTTATGAAACTCCGCTTTTTTGCTTCAGCCAGTTGTATTAGTTCGGTACTTCGCATTTCTTTTTCCCTGTCACTGACCTGAGGCTCCATTTTAGCGGCGGCCGTTCCCGGTCGTTTTGAGTATTTGAATACATGCAAGTCCAAAAGGGGTAAATCCTGTAACAAAGCCAGGGTATCCTGATAATCCTTTTTTTCTTCACCGGGGAAGCCCACCATTACATCGGCGGTTATGGCCACTCCATTCACCCTCTGCACTATATCCTGAACCAGTTTGTAATAGAATTCCCGGTCATAACGGCGGTTCATGGCTCGCAATATGCGGCTGCTTCCGCTCTGCAAGGGGATGTGAAAGTGACGGCAAAGTCTTTCTCCACCGGCTGCCATCTCCAGCAACTCCTCGTCTATCTCCACAGGCTCCAGGGAACTCAGCCTGATACGGTAATCACCTTTCACCCTGGCGAAAAGCAATCGCAGCAATCTACTAAGGTTCCAATCTTCCAGGTCATTTCCATAAAGCCCGGTATGAATACCGGTCAATACTATTTCGTGATAACCCAGATCCACCAGTTGCTGCAACTCGGCTGCCACATCCTCCGGCAGTTTGCTCCGGGAAGGACCGCGGGCAAAAGGAACGATGCAGTAAGAACAATAACTCTGGCATCCATCCTGAATCTTGACAAAAGCCCGGGATCTTTCATGCCGCTTAGAATAGATAACCGGGGGCAGTTTCTTTTCCGCCACCAGCGGTGGGCATACAACAAGGGGCTCCGACTCGCTCCTGCTGATGACCTGTCCTTCAATTAAATCGAGAATATCTTCTTTTTGCTGGCTGCCTGCTATTAGATTCAGTCCGGGTATGGCCGCCAGTTGCGCGGCATCTACCTGGGCCAGGCAACCCGTAGCAACGACCAGCGCTCCTGGATTCCTCCTGGCGGCCCGGCGCAGCATAGCCCTGGATTTGCGGTCACTGCTGTGGGTCACGGTGCAGGTGTTGACGATGTACAAATCCGCACTTTCATTGAAGTCTACCAGTTGATAGCCTCTTTGTATGAACTTTTCCTTCAGTTGTTCTGTTTCCACCTGGTTTACTTTGCATCCCAGGGTATGAAAAGCTACTTTTTTCATAATTGACTCCCGTCTCATGCACTCAACACGACCCTTTGCTTCATCCGAGTTCACCATATTCGTACATGATGATGCCGCAAGCGAGCAGGCTGGCGGTTTCCGTTCGCAAAGTCCTGGGGCCCAGGCCCGCAATGAAGCAACCCTGTCTTCTGGCTGTTTCGACTTCTGCCGGGGAAAAGCCCCCTTCCGGCCCTATTATGAGAAAAAGACCCCGGGTGCAAAAATTTTCCCGCTGCTCCCTTAATAGCGTACGAAAATAGGCTTCCCGCTCCTGTTCATAGCAGAGCAGGGCCGGTTTATCCCCTATTTGAGCCATAAGAGCGGGAAAATCCAAGATAGGCTTAACTTCTGGAATATGGTTGCGGCCACACTGCTTGCAGGCTTCCTGCGCAATCTTCTGCCAGCGTTTTACCTTCTTCCCTTCTTTTTCCTTGTCGAAGCGAGCCACACTATGCTCACTTTGCAGGGGAATAATGCTTCTTACTCCCAGTTCTACCGCTTTCTGAATAATAAAATCCATCTTCTCGCTCCGGGCTATACCTTGAACCAGAGTAAGATTAATGGCTAGGTCCTCCGCTGTTGTCTCCTGGGCAAGTATCTCGGCCTGCAAGATCTTCTGCTTTTTTTCCTGCAAGCGCACCTGGTATTCATTCCCGTTTCCATCAAAAACCTTGACTATATCACCGGACTTGAGACGCAAGACCTTTTCTATATGCCGGGTCTGCTCCTCATCAATCAAGACGCTATTACCCTTGATATTATCAGCAGAAACAAAAAAACGAGGCAAAGACTAGCACCCCATTCCCGGTTTATTCTTTCCGCGCCGCTACTCCTATCCAATCAACATCCTGGAGAACCTGCTCAATAACAAAGCCATGGGTTTTTAATTGCTTCTCCACTCCCGGCCAGCGGCTGTCGACAATTCCAGAACCAAAAAAATAGCCCCCGCTCTTTAAGACTTTGGCGGCTTCCGGAATTAAGCAAGTGACCACCTCGGCCGTAATATTGGCCGCAACCATATCTGCCTCGAATGTTTGAATTTCCTCCACAATATTCCCGAGCTTGACTGTAATAATGTCGCTCAGTCCGTTTAACTCAACATTTTCCCGGGCGATTTTTACCGACAATTCCTCAACATCCATGGCCAAGACCCGGGCCGCTCCCAATTTGGCCGCGGCGATGGACAGGATACCGGAACCACAACCGGCGTCAATAAGCTTTTCTCCCCCTTTTACATAATGGTCAATAAACTTCATGCAAAAACGGGTGGAGGCATGGATACCGGTGCCAAAAGCCATACCCGGGTCTATATCTATAACCACTTCCCCGCTTTGGGGTTGGTATTCTTCCCAGGAGGGCTTGATTACCAGGCGCTCGCCTATTTTGAAACGGTGATAATATTTTTTCCAGGAGCTCTCCCAGTCTTCATCCCTAACCTCATCAATAAAGACTTTACACTCAACATTAAAGTTCTCTTTGACCGCCTCCAGGCAGCTTTGCAATTCTTCCATAACTTCTCGTTCTTCCATAAAATAAGCTTTAATGAGCACAAACTCGTGATCGAGAAAGTCCGGCGAAACCAAATTGGGGTTCCATTCCTCCTGGTTTTCATATTTCCTGGCCGCCTGCGGGTCCTCTATAACTACTCCACCGGAACCGAGCCGGTGGAAGATTCCAGCTATTGCTTCAATACAAATTCCTTCGGTCAGAACAGCGATCTCTTTCCATTTCATTCCACTACACCCTCTATCCCATAGCATCTTTGAATTTTTCGAACAGGCCTTTCTTTCCTCCTTTTTCATCACTTTCCTCCGCAAACTGCAGGAGAATTTCCCTTTGCCTGCGGCTTAGCTTGCGGGGAATTTTGACCTCAATTTGCACCTTGAGGTCCCCGTTGCGATGACTATGCAGGTGGGGAATACCTTTTCCTTTTACCGTTATAATATCCCCCGGCTGGGTCCCTTCCGGAATATGCAGCAAATGAACCGCGCCACCCAGTAGAGGAACTTCAACTTCGGTTCCCAGGGCCGCCTGTACAAAATCGATGGGCAGCTTGCATAGCAGGTTATAACCCTCTCTTTTAAAGGAAGCATGAGGCCGAACCAGTATTGTAATATAAAGGTCGCCTGAGGGTCCGCCTCTTATACCTTGCTCGCCTTCGCCCTGAACGCGAAGACGCGAACCACTGTCAATACCGGCTGGAATCCTAATATCAATTCTTCTGTTTTTCCTTTGTTCTCCGTTGCCCTTGCAGGCTGAACAGGCCTTCTCAATAATCTTGCCTTCACCCCGGCACTGGCTGCACGGCCGAGAAGTCTCAAAGCGGCCAAAAGGAGTGTTTTGCACCGTCCGCTGCTGCCCCGTGCCCCGGCAAGTAGGACAGGTCTTAACCTCGGAGCCTGGTTCCGCCCCACTGCCTTTGCACTTTTCACAGCGTTCCATCCGGGATATTTCGATCTCCTTTTCTATACCAAAAACGGCATCCTCAAAATTTATTTCCAGGCGCAGCTCGCGGTCGGCACCCCGTTGTGGACCGGTTCTTCTGCGGGTTCCGGCGCCGCCGAAGAATATATCAAATATATCCCCAAAACCACCACCCATATCATCGAAGCCGCCAAAACCGCCGAAGCCTCCGGCTCCGTTGCGTGACGGGTCAAAAGCATCATGCCCGAAGCGATCATACAGTTCCCTTTTTTGGGGGTCACTTAAGACTTCATAGGCATCGGAGACCTCTTTGAATTTCTCTTCTGCCTGGGGATCGTCCCGGTTAACATCGGGATGCAGTTTCCGGGCTTTCTGCCGGTAAGCTTTCTTTATTTCCTCGGCACTGGCATTTTGAGAAATATCTAAAACTTCATAGTAATCACGCTTTGCGGACATCCTTTCCCACCTTCCTGAAAAACAGGCCTACCCGGACGACTGAAATCGCCGGGTATCACCCTCTCCCCTAGTAAAATATGCCCTGGCAGCAGAAAACTAGTCTTCCTTTTTTTCGTCATCTGCCACATTGTAGTCAGCATCAAAAACTTCACCATCGCCAGCATCAGAAGAACCTGCACCAGCTTCCGCATTTTTGGCGGCTTCTTCATACATTTTGGTGGTAAATTTGAAAATTACCTCGGTCAAAGACTCGGTTTTCTTTTTTATATCCTCGATATCGCCGCCCTCCAGAGCCGTTTTTAGCTCATCGCGAGCCGCTTCAATCTCTTTTTTAGATTCCTCATCTATTTTTTCGCTGTATTCTTTAACAGTCTTTTCCGCCTGGTATATCATACTATCCGCCGCATTGCGGGCTTCGATTTCCTCCAGGCGTTTCTCATCTTCCTCGGCAAACTTTTCGGCATCTTTTACCATGCGGTCGATTTCCTCATCGTTCAGGCCGCTGGAAGAGGTTATGGTGATTCTCTGTTCCTTGCCGGTGGCGGTATCTTTGGCAGTCACATTTACTATGCCATTAACATCTATATCAAATTTTACTTCAATCTGCGGTATTCCGCGAGGGGCTGAAGGTATCCCGCTTAACTGAAATCTCCCCAGGGTAACATTGTTGCCAGCCATCTTTCTTTCTCCTTGCAGTACATGAATATCCACTGAGGTCTGGTTATCCGCTGCAGTAGTAAATATCTGGCTCTTGGCCGTGGGAATAGTAGTATTGCGGTCAATTATTCGGGTAAATACCCCCCCCAGAGTCTCGATACCCAGGGAGAGAGGGGTTACATCAAGCAATACCACATCGGTGACTTCGCCGGTTAAAACTCCGGCCTGAATAGCGGCCCCAACCGCCACAACTTCATCCGGGTTTATTCCTTTAAAGGGTTCCCGTCCGGTAATGTTCTTTATTGCTTCCTGTACTGCGGGTATTCTGGTGGAGCCCCCCACCAGTATCACTTTATCCAACTCGTTGGTCTTTAGGCCGGCATCTTTCATAGCCTGGCGAGCAGGCCCCATGGTTTTTTCCACCAGGTCGGCGGTCATTTCTTCGAACCGGGCCCGGGTCAAGGATATTTCCAGATGCAGCGGACCTTCCTGGGTGGCCGTTATATAAGGAATGTTGATATCGGTGCTCATCACCCCGGAAAGCTCGTGCTTGGCTTTTTCCGCCGCTTCCTTGAGGCGATGCATGGCCATCTTGTCATTTCTAAGGTCTACTCCCTGTTCTTTTTTAAATTCCTCTACCAGCCAGTTAATAATCCTCTCGTCAAAATCATCGCCCCCCAAGCGATTATTGCCGCTGGTAGCCTTGACCTCAAAAACCCCATCGCCGATTTCCAGTATGGACACGTCGAAAGTACCTCCACCCAGGTCAAATACCAGGATGGTCTGGTTCTCGTCCTTATCCAGCCCATAAGCCAGAGCTGCAGCGGTAGGTTCATTGATAATCCTCAGAACTTCCAGCCCGGCTATTTTCCCCGCATCTTTGGTTGCCTGCCGCTGGGAATCGGTAAAATAGGCGGGAACGGTAATTACCGCCTGGGTAATCTTTTCACCCAGATAAGCTTCCGCATCAGTTTTTAGCTTCTGCAAAACCATAGCGGATATTTCCTGGGGAGTATATTTTTTATTATCTATTTCAACTTTATAATCGGTACCCATTTTTCTTTTAATAGATAGTACCGTTCGGTCCGGATTGGTTATGGCCTGGCGTTTAGCTATCCTCCCCACCAGTCTTTCATTGCTTTTGGAAAATCCCACCACCGAGGGGGTAATTCTTTCCCCTTCGGCATTACTTATTACTTTGGCTTCATTTCCTTCCATTACGGCTATTACTGAGTTAGTTGTACCAAGGTCTATTCCTACAACCTTGCCCATTTGCCACACCTCCAATAATAATCTAAGCTAGTAACTCCCATAAAGGAGAGATTTGGATATCAAAGGCCTCTTTGCATATTTATGCCATCATTCCCCCTTTCTCCCGTTTTCTTCAGGGGGAACTAGCTGTTGCTAACTTTAACCAGGCTGGGGCGAATAACCCGGCCATGCATTATGTAGCCCTTCTGAAACTCCTCAATTACCATGTTCTCCTGCTCTTCACTGCTGCCTTCCACCATCAGCGGCTGGTGATACATGGGATCGAAGGGTTTACCCACGGCTTCAATCGCCTCTACGCCTTCGTTTTTGATTAATTCATGCAATTTCCGGGCTATCATTTCCACTCCTTTGTTCAAGGCTTCCAAATCCTGATTGGCATGGGAAACATCCAGAGCCCGATCCAGGTCATCTATAACCGGCAGTAATCTTTTAATCAAGGGCAGGGCAGCAAATTTTATATATTCCTCTCGTTCCCGGCCGGCCCGCTTTTTAATGTTCTCTTGCTCGGCCAAAGCCCGCAAATACAGATCATAGTTCTCTTGTTTTTCTTCCTGTAGCCTGGCTAATTCTTCCTTAAGAGCCTGGATTTCTCCGCCCTCCACAATTGTGGATGCTTCAACGCTTTCGATTATTTCTTGTTCTTGTTCCTTTTCCAGTTCAAGTTCTTCCTTAGTCATAATTTATCACCTCTAATCCCAGTTCTCTGTGCTTTCCGGCTGTTCCGGATCATTTTTCATTTTAATAATGGTATTTATCCTCAGGATAGCTACTGCCACCTCACCTGCTGCTTTGATAGCATGAATCTTTACCGGGGTGGGATCAACTATACCCTGGCGCATCATATCCATCAATTTGCCCTTTTCACAATCAATCCCGATGGAATCACTGCCGTTCTTTCTCTGGGCCACCACCACATCCCCCAGCTTTTCCAGCGGGTTGAAACCGGCATTGCTTATCAAACAGGAAAACGGCTTGAGCAAGGCTTCTTTTACACAGTTCACGCCAAAGGAGGCCATGCCTTCAAGCTCCCGGGACACTTCTTCCATATGCGCTGCCAGCCAAACCTCTGTGGCCCCTCCTCCGGGAACCACCCCTCCCTGCACTGCGGCCTGGACGGCGGCGGCGGCATCTTTGGCCATGCGTTCACGCTCTTCGACTACTTCTTCCGTAGCCGCACCGATGAGAACGGTGGTCCAACTTTCTCCCCCACCGTCATATACATATATATGCTGCAGCTTTTCATCTACTTTAACCATCCGAGCTTTGCCTAAATATCCCTTAAGGCTATCCAAATCCCGGTTGAGACCGTTTCTTTTTATTTTCCGGGCAGCGGTATGCTGGCAGAGCTTTTCGATTTCCCGGGAAGATACCCGCTGTACCGCCATTATTCCTGCATCAGTCAGGAACTCTTCCGCCATATCATCAATACCGCGGTCGGCCACTATCATTTTTACACCCAGTTCGGGAATTTTACGCAGGTTTTCTTCGTAGTTGGCCCGGGCCTGCAGATAATACTGGAAACCACTCTCGCTCTTCATAGCTTCCCGTTCGATTTCTTCGGGCCCCAGGGCATCGTCTATGACCAGTATCAGAGGATTTTCCAAAACTGCGGGCATATCCTTGTTCACGGGTTCCTTGTTAAGCAAAACTCCACGAAAAACTTGGCTGGGTGCCAATTCTCGGGCTACTACCGCATCGGCAAACTTGTAGTCCCGGTCCAAAAGCTTCTTTTTCCCTACCAGCTGCGCTCCCTTGATAACCAGGCGGGCGAGATCACGTTTGCCCCTTCCGGCTACCTCGGCAATATTAAACAATACTTTATCGTCCAGGGACTCCACTGCCCGGCTTTGCTTTTTCACCAGGTTCAGAGCAGCAGCTATCCCCTGTTCTATACCTTCAATCACCCGGGTAACCGGTACCCCTTTCAGTACCTGTTCCATACCCTCAGATACCAAAGCAGCGGCAATAATGGTAGCCGTGGTGGTCCCGTCCCCTACCTCTGACTGCTGGGCCCGGGCGGTGTTTATTATCATGCGGGCCGCAGGGTGATTGACTTCTATCAGCTTTAATATGGTTACCCCATCGTTGCTGATAACTACATCACCAAATCTATCCACCATCATAATATCCAGGCCCTTGGGACCAATGGTGCCTTCCACCGCCTGTGAGATGGCCCGGGAAGCATTAGCGTTGCTTAAAAGAGCCTGGAATCGGTCATCTGATTTCTCTTGTCTGGCCAGCTTGTTTTCCGACATATTTCCCTCCTTTGTTTGCAGGGGATAATAGATCCCCCTAGCCTAAGCCCTTTAGGTAGTCTTCTATAATATCCCGCACCGTTTCCACCGTACCTACGGCTTTCCAATATTCCATGCGCACCGGGCCTATCACTCCTATCTTACCCAGCTCGCCAAAAGACTTATACCCTGCCACCACCAGACTCATTTCCTTGATTTCTTCCAACGGGTTCTCCCGGCCAATCTTTATGTCTACCGCTTCTCCCAGTTCCCCCGGAATAATCTGCCGTAGTGAATCGTCTTCTTCTAAAACATTCAGTATCCTTTTCAGTTTTTCCATATCTTTAAACTCAGGTTCATTAAGTATATTGAGGGCTCCGCTGACCATTACTTTTTCATCGCGGGAGTTTTGCAACAGGTTATCTATAGCTTCCAGGGCATTATCAATTATCTTACGGCGCTGGCTGAGGCTCTCTCTTATGAGTTGCAAATCGCTTCTTTTTACTTCCTCCAGCCGCTTGCCTCTGAAGGCCTGGTTAAACATGCCGGTAATAGCCTGCAAATCCTGGGATGATATTAATTCAGGGATACTAATAATACGATGCATTATTACCCCCATATCGCATACCAGCAAGAGCAAGGCTTTGCCTTTATCCAGAGGAAACAACTGCAAGCTGCGAAATTCAGTGAATTTTATTGCTGGAACAATAACAAAGGAAGCATAGCGGGTCATCTGGGATAGAAAATGAGCAATCCCTAAAATCACCTGCTCCCAATCTTCTATATTCTGTTCAAATAATTGCTGCAATAAAGCGTATTCCCTCTCTCCGGGAGGCTCTTTTTCCATCATGCAATCCACATAATAACGAAAGCCGCTTTCGGAAGGAATGCGACCTGCGGAGGTGTGCGGCTGCTCCAGGTAGCCCATGTCTTCAAGATCCGCCATTTCATTTCTTACTGTCGCTGCGCTTATTTTTAAATCATGCTTTTTTACCATAGCCCGGGAACCTACCGGTTCCGCCGTTTCCACATAGTCACGGATAATGGATTCCAGTATTCTCTTTTTTCTTTCATCCAGGGTCATAAATACCACCGCCTGTTAGCACTCTCCTCTATTGAGTGCTAATCGCTATTTAATATGAAAATATCACCTGCAAAATCCTTTGTCAAGTCTGGGGAGCATCATATAAAACGGCAAAAAACCTGATTGGAGAGGAAATACCCCCTTCTGGTTAAACAAAGCCGATTATTCCCCAGTTTTAACAGGCCTTTTTGCTCAGCGTCTTCAATTTCAACTGCAAATCGTCTTCTCAAATCCAGCTGATATCTAGCGGCAAACTGCGCTAAATCTATTCCATCGCAGAGTCTTAAAGCCAGTATTATTTCCTCCCGCATTTTCTCCTCAACGCTCATTTGCTCCAGTATTTCTACCGGTGCCACCCGCCCTGCCTCCATGCTTATCAGGTACTTTTCTAAAAACGGTCGATTCCGATATCTTTGCCGGCCGATGCAGGATACCGCTCCCGCTCCTATACCAATGTAATCCCCGCCGCACCAATAGTTCAGGTTATGGCGGCACTCAAAACCAGCCTGGCAGAAGTTAGAAAGTTCGTAATGCTTGTATCCCTTTTCGGGCAGATAATCCAAAGCCAGGTGGTACATGGCGTTTTCACTTTCTTCACCCGGCAGTTCCATCTCGCCGCTTTCTATAGCACGGGCCATTGCGGTGCTCTCGTCCAACTGCAGAAGATAGGCGGAAATGTGTTGCGCTCCACAGGAAACCGCCAGTTCCAGGTTCCTTTGCCAGGATTCCAGGCTTTGTCCCGGTATACCATAAATCAAATCCAGGTTAAAATTTTGGCATCCTTCTTTATGCAAAGCCTCTATGCTTTGCATTATCTCGCAGTAACCGTGAACACGGCCCAATGCCCGCAACTCCTCCGGGGAAAAACTCTGTACTCCCAGGGAAATCCGGTTTACTCCGGCTGCCAGAATTCCTCTTAGAAAGCCTTCGCTCCTTGTGGCTGGATTCATTTCCAGGCTTATTTCGGCATTACTGCTAACATTAAAATTATGAGCAACCGCCTCCACTATGCTCTGCAGTTGCTCCAGGCCAAGCAGGCTGGGGGTGCCTCCTCCCAGGTAAATGCTGGTAATGACGCTATCCGGGAACAAGGTCGCACGCTTTTCTATTTCCAGCCGTATAGCATCAGTATAGCGCTGAAGCTGGGCCGGGGATTGGGGCGGCAGGGAATAAAAATCGCAATAGCCGCATTTTTTCAGGCAGAAGGGTATATGAATGTATAGCCCGGCAGGCTTTTTCTTCATAATATAGCTCTCACTATTCACCTTATCTTTTCGTTTTCATTACTCATTTTCAATGTCCAGCACCGTCATAAAGGCATCTTTGGGTACTTCGACCCGGCCAATCTGCTTCATCCGTTTTTTCCCCTCTTTTTGTTTCTCTAACAGCTTCTTTTTACGGGTTATATCGCCACCGTAACATTTAGCCAGAACATCCTTGCGCATGGCCTTGATGTTTTCCCGGGCTAGAATCCGGTTGCCGATTGCTGCTTGAATGGCTACTTCATACATTTGGCGAGGTATTATCTTTCTTAATTTGTTTACTATAGCCCGCGCCCGGTAATAGGCCTTGTCCTCATGAACAATAAAACTCAAGGCATCTACTACTTCCCCATTAAGCATGATATCCAGTTTGATCAGATCTGAAGTGTCAAAACCATGAAATTCGTAGTCCAATGAAGCATAACCGCGGGTTCGCGATTTCAAGGCATCAAAAAAATCATAGAGAATCTCAGCCAGGGGCAATCTATAATTAATAACTACCCGGCTGGAGGTCAAGTATTCCATAGTAATAAAACTGCCTCTCTTTTCCTGGCAGAGTTCCATTATCGTCCCTACATAATCGTTGGGAACCATTATAGAAGCTTTGACATAGGGTTCCATCACCCGGTCAATTTTCTGCGGGGGAGGCCAGTGGGTGGGGTTTTGCACCAGAACTTCACTGCCATCAGTCAGCAGTACCCGATATATTACACTGGGAGCCGTAGCCAGCAGGCTTAAGTCATATTCTCTTTCCAGTCTCTCCTTGACGATCTCCAGGTGCAAAAGGCCCAAAAAGCCGCAGCGGAAGCCAAAGCCTAAAGCATCAGAGTTATCTGGTTCATAAAAAAGGGAAGCGTCGTTTAGTTTTAAGCGGTCCAGCGCATCGCGCAGACGCTCAAATTCGCTATTCTCCAGGGGATAAAGCCCGCAATAAACCATAGGCTTTGCCTCTTGATATCCTGATAATGCCTCCGGGGCTGCCCGCCTGGCCCCAGTGATGGTATCGCCAACCCGGGTATCATTTACATTTTTCATTCCCGCCGCCACATAGCCTACTTCACCTGAGCTCAAAACTTCAACCTCGGTCATATAAGGAGATAAGACTCCTATTTCGTCTACCTCATATTCCTTGCCGCTGGACATCATACGAATCATGTCACCCTGGCGCAGTTCACCCTCTACTACCCTGATGTAGGATATGGCCCCCTTGTATGGGTCAAAATACGAGTCGAATATCAAGGCCTTTAAAGCTGCTTCCTTATCGCCGGAAGGAGGGGGAATCCTCTCCACTATCGCTTCCAGGACATCTTCCACTCCGGTACCCAGTTTGGCCGAAATAGGCAAAACCTCATCCTGGTCCAGCCCCAGTACATTTTCCATCTCCTGTTTCACAACTTCCGGTTCCGCTCCGGGCAGGTCGATTTTATTGACTACCCCTATTATTTCCAAATCCAGGTCCATAGCCATATAGACATTGGCCAGGGTCTGCGCTTCAATCCCCTGAGAGGCGTCAACCACCAGCAAGGCCCCTTCACAGGCGGCCAGGCTGCGCGAAACCTCGTAAGAAAAATCAACATGACCCGGGGTATCAATCAGATTAAGAATGTATTCCTGCCCATCCCGGGCCCGATAATTGAGTCTTACCGGTTTAAGCTTGATGGTAATGCCCTTTTCCCTTTCCAGTTCCATCTTGTCTAAAAACTGTTCTTTCATTTCCCTATCACTGAGAGCCCCGGTCAAATGAAGCAAGCGGTCCGCCAGGGTGGACTTACCGTGATCTATATGAGCTATAATACTGAAATTCCTAATATTCTTCTGCAAATTTTAACCTCCAGGTGTTTTATGAAATTAAAATACGATTTTACTACAAAAAGTTATTAATACTCATTGGCTTGTATAAATATACCGCTCAACCTTAAAAGCTACCGAAGGGAGCATCAGTTGTGCCCGACAGGGCGCTACGCATGGGCAACACCTGCGGCTTGTCTGGCGACCTTTCCGTCTTCCGTCTTCCTATTTCAGAGCTTATCAAATTATAACTGATTAAGCACGGCGGTTCAATTGATGGGGTTTCAGGAGTTTTTCGACAGGCGCTGCCGGAGCATATTAAGCAGTAATTGGGACTCTTCCAGTTTAAAGAAATAAATAATAAGGCCATAAACAATAGCGCCGAAAAACACTCCCCCGCCTACAAGCATCAAAAGCTGCAGCTTGCCCGTCAACGGCCAAAACACCAGCATTCTCTCTGTAAACAAGCGTAGCAGAAACCACATCACCAGGGAGGCCCCCAGGGAAATGAGGAAACTGCTAACAATCCTGCCTCCTCCCAGCTGGCCCAGTTTTTTTCGTAAAGCCAGCATTAAAAAGATGAAGCCGGCCAAACCTGAAAGCGAATAGGCCAGGGCCAGACCTTTATGCCCCATAGTAGCCACCAGGTTTAAAGAAAGCAGGATATTGGCGGCGATAGTGATAAAGGCAGCGGCAACCGGGGTAAAAGAATCATGCAAAGCATAAAAACTGCGGTTTAGAACCTGCAAGGAAGAGTAGGCAAAAAGGCCAAAACAATAAAAGAAAAGAGCCTCATTGGTTATGGCCACCGCGGTGGCAGAAAATCGCCCCTGCTCAAAAAGCAGTCTAATTATTGGCTCGCCCAGGGCCATTAAGCCAAGAGAAGCTGGGATGGTAAGCAAAAAAACAGCTCTCAGAGCGAGGGAACTGCTGCGTTTAAACTGGGCTATTTCTCCCCGGGCTGCCAGATGGGTCAACGTAGGGAAAATCGCTACTCCTAGAGATACTGCGAAAATTCCCAGAGGAAGATTTACTATCCGCTGAGCCAGGCTGAGCGCGCTTACAGTTCCTGCAGCCAGGCTCGAAGCCAGATTCTGGGTCACGAAAAGGCTTACTTGTACTGCTCCCAGCCCGGCCAAAACCGGCACCATGAGCCGGATAATTTCCTGAAAGCCCTGGTCTTTATAGTCAAAAGAAAAATAGTATTTCATCCCCAGGCGGCGTAGGGCGGGAATCTGCACCACAAAGTTGGCAACAGCACCAAGAACCACTCCCAGGGAAAAAGCAGTAATGCCCAACTGCTTCTCCAGACCAACGCCCACCACAATAATCACCAGATTGTAGAGCAGGCTTCCCCAGGCCGGAGCCCAGAAATGATGAAATGAATTTAATATCCCCATGGCCATCCCGTTGAGGGCCATGAAGAAGGTTTGAATGAACATGATGCGGGTAAGATATACCGCCAGATCACTGTACTGGGCAGGCAAACCGGGAACCAGTATCTTCATTAACAGCGGGGTATACAGATAGGCCAGGGCCATAATAAAAAGCATCAGCAAAAGCACATAGTTTAATACAATGCTGGCGGAGCGCCAGGCATCCTCTTCCTGATCGCGTGCCACGAAAGTAGAGATAACCGGGATAAAAGCCGAGCTCAAAGCCCCTCCTACCAGTAACATGTAAATGAAATCCGGTATGGAGAAGGCGGCCCGGTAGGCATCAGTAATATAATCCTGTCCAAATAGAGTATAAAGAGCTACTTCCCGGCCATAGCCCAAGATCCTTGACAGTATTACCGTGATCATGAGCAGAACCGCGGCCCGAGCTACATTTCTTCCCCTTTCGCTCAAATACTATCAACTCCAATTAACACAAGGGGACAGTTCTTTTGTGTTGTCCCCCTGTGCCTCACCTTCCCATAACACAAGAGAACTCCCTTGTGTCGTGTTTTCCCACATAAAAGAACCATCCCCTTGTGTCCCCTACTCTTGCTAACCAAGCAGGAGCGATTTATAGAAATACCGCCTTAAATATTAGCCATGATTTATTCAAATATTGTACTGCCTGCT
>ENA-UOOM01002545-UOOM01002545.1-fermentation-metagenome-genome-assembly--contig:-NODE-2545-length-14791-cov-5.390879_pt1 | contig 14791 bp, 15 predicted proteins | sample MGYA00245781_ERZ724031 | MGnify/ENA primary metagenome ERZ724031 (study PRJEB28704, sample SAMN03018317) | fermentation metagenome | biome: anthropogenic terrestrial biome; feature: soil; material... | reverse complement strand
TGTCTATTCTTTCTTTTGTGTATCCCGCAATTTCATCATCGAACACCAAATCCTTTATTGAAAGCTTGCTGCCCTTATCAGATTGCTCCGTTTTAGCCTCAATCCTTGCGTCATTCTCTTTTATTGTCTCGTCAAGCATTTCAGCCCATAGCTTTTCAGCCTTCCTGAACTGACTAACATTCATCGTTCCGGTATCTTTTCCTAAAGCAGTCTTAATCTTATCGATAACATCCCGGATAAACTCATGTACCTTTGCAGCCATTGAAGGATTGTAATCGATTATTTCTTGAATTGATTGCCTGTCGCCTTCCAAATATGCAGCAGAGGCATTTGAAACAATTTCATCCTCGATACTTTTTATATCACTTTTATTCAAGACACCCTCGTAAGACTTGGACAATTTATCAATTTCAGCCTGATAAGTGCCTTTTTTCTTCATGGAGCTTATAACATACTCTTTATACTGCTTGTAGAGTGACGGATTTCTGTCTTGCATTAAATGGGTAAGCTCATGCTTTGCAACCACCATAACAGGATTACTTGCGTCTTGAGCAATTACAATAGTGTTTGCCTCTGAATCATAATACCCATTAGCTTCGTTTCTTTGGATGGTACCGTCTTCAAGCTTAACATCAAATGCTAAATCAGGAACAAATTTAACCTTAATTCCTACAGACTTGCTTAATCTATCGATGTATTTATATTCATGAGGACTTTTCTTCCTGTACTGCTCGGAGCTTTCATCAATCAATATTCCCGATTTCTTCTCTTTGGTAGGCAATGCATTCTGTCCCTCAACCTCACTATTTAAGTTTTGAGCGTTTTTATTTCCTACATCGACTATTTGCTCATTCTTTACAGGAAGTTTTCTTGTTGCTGTTTTCTTGACCTCTGCTTTAAGGTTTTCGATGGCATTATTAAACTCTTGCCTTGCAAATTGTTTATACTCTTCATTACTTTGTACAAATGATATTAATCTCTCTTCATTTTTGACAATACTGTTTTGTACATCTGCAATTTTACCAAGTTGGTCTTGCGGAGCTATGATACTTTCCGGAAATAATTCAGGATATCTCTCATTCAATTCTTGATAATATTGGTCTACCGACATATCATTTCTATCGCTTGTAAGATTCAATTTACCAAAGTGAGCCTTTTTGAAGTTATTGTATTCACCTTTCGCAAAGTCTGATTTTATATTATCGCCAACATAAAGCCTTGTGCCCCTGATTTCATTTTTTAAATCTTTGTACTGTTTATAGAATTCATTGTCAGTATAAATACCTTCATTCATCATTGTATCAAATAACGTATCTACACTTTGACTGTCTATATCACCATCAGTTACAATTTGGTCTATCATCATATCAGTAAGACTGTTTACTCCTGCCTTATCAGAATATTTTGAAACACCAAGAGCGTCAGTCACACTCTTTACAAATTTATTTCTATATTTAGGACTGATTTTTGTTTGTTGTGTATTTGTATTGACTACATTTTCAATGTTTTGTGTGTCGATTTGCTCGATTTGCCCTGTAACGTCACTATTTGCGTTTTGAGCAAAGTTTATTACGTTGTCGATTGTTTGGTCGACTTGTTTATTTGCGTTAACTGTAGGCAACTTGGTATTGTCAATTTTAGGCTGTTTTGGTAGCTGTTGTTGTACAACTTGTTGATTAACATTTTGAGGATTAATTTCTTGCATAACATCCTGATTTTGTCTAACAATATCCTCTACCTTAATTTTGCCTGTAGGTTTTTGTACATTCTGTTGAGTTTCCTGTTTAGGCAAAGAATTTCTTATTTGCCTATTGTACATAGTATTAACAGCAACATTGCCCGCAGCATTTAATCCACCACTTACAGTAGCAATAGCAGCTCCGCCTCTTGCTGATTCTAATATTCTTTCGAGATCCTCTTCCCAGGTAATGTCTCTCTTTGGCATATCTGCCATTTCCAATGCCCTTTTTTCACTTTGAATAGATACTAATTCTTGTGAGCCCTCTTCTAAAGCTTCAGAGGCAATATTTACTCCGTATGCTTTTAAAGCAGAAACAAGTCTATTTTTTGCAACCTTTGTAGCTGCGTCTTTAGTGCCTTTTGAAAATAGTTTACTTATTCCTACAGTCGCAATGTCAACTCCTGCTCCTGCTGCTTCGATGAGTGAGCTTATTAAAGCCTCATCCCCTGATACCTTAAGCGCTATATCATTTGGAACACCTAAATCAAGCAATCCTTTATACGCAGAGCCCGCCATTTGGTTGTAGCTGTATTTTGCAACACCTTCTACATATCCTGCTTTACCACCCATAACAGCCCCGGCTACAGCTCCTGCCGGAACGGTTACCATTTCTTCCGGAGCTAATACTTGCGGACCCATTTGACCCGCTATTAATGCAGCGCCTGCTCCGACTCCTGCACCTTTCCAAGCATTATTACCCGCCCCGCTAAATCCTGATACTATTTGATTTTTCATTTGAGGCAAGTATTGAGCAAAATCTTTAGTAACAATATTTCCTTGTCCTACATTCTGATTATCTCTTACATACTTTTCTCTTTCGGCTGTAGCCTTTTGAGCTGCTTTCAGAGTTTCAGCGTCCTGTTTAGCCCTATATGCAGACCATGCCTTACTTTCCTTTTCGCCTAAATTACCAACAACATAATTGCTTTGTATATTCTTAAAAGGCTGCGTTATGTTATTAATAAAATTGTCGTTTTCAGGCTGTGTAGTCTGTTTTATAGGCTGTCTTAAATCTTCTCTCTTTACTGTTACAGGCTCCCTGTACGGAGCTTTAGGCACTTTAGGCAGATTTTTTTCATATATTTTTTTTATATCATCTGCTGTATATTTCTGTTTCATATAATCACATCCTTATTTGTTTAGAATGTTTGCAATCTCTTGGTCTGTGTAACCCTTGCCCTTATAATAACTCACAAGCATTTCTAATGATTTTGGAGTACCAACGAATCTACTATAAGGACTATTTACATCAAATAAGCTTGATGATTGTGACGTAGGAGCTGCCTCTTCAATGCCCCAGTCAATGTCATCTGTTCTTACTCCATTTTGCTCAAGATACGATTTTATTTCAGCGTTTGACATTATGCTTGCTAATGCAGCAATAGCTTTTTCTCTATTGCCTTGTGATAAATGTTTCATTGCAGTTTCTATTACACCGCCTGTTAAGTCTGTGCCTCCTGAACTACCGCCGCTACCGCTTGATGACCCGCTTGGAGTATTTCTTTTAGTCAATAAAGATTGTGAATTCGCAATATCCAAATCCGCAGCCTGATTAATTCTGCCTACAAAAGCTTGGACATCTTGCGGAGACACACCAAGGGCAATAGCATCATTTGGACTTATCAATCCCATTCCTAAACGAGTGAGAATATTGTTGTATTCTTGCTGTTTATTCGAGTTTGCAAATTCATTATTATATCTTTCATCATTTATTGCATCTCTTCCGGTCTGATAATCCTGATTCCATTTTGTATCATCTCTATCAGCACCAAAGTTAGCTTGCCATTGGTCGTATCCTACTGACTTATCAAGCATATTCCTATAAGCATTAAGAGCGGCTTGATTATTGGCAAGAGTCTGTTCTGCGTAGCTTAACTCACCTTGATTTTTTAAATCAGTAACCGCAGTGTCCACGCTATTTATCGCATTATATCTATTTGTGTTAATATTGTTTAAATTATTCTCGTAATTAGTCTGTAGCCCAAGTTGAGCCGTTTCTGTAGCTCCCCCTGTCATACCTCTACTTGCTAATTGCTGCGGCAATACCTTTGCGTTTTGTCTACTTAAAACATAAGCTTGTCTTGCCATTTCATCGGCATTCTGATTTATCATGCCTTTTTGACTTTCAAGATTCGCCGTTCCTCTATTTACCGACGCATTTAATACGTTTTTATAATCTTTTAGCAGTGCATCATATTGCGCCTGATTCTGCTCTAATTGAGCTGCATATGGATTGACAGGCAACACAGGAGCTGCTGCCGGAGTTATAGGTTGTTGTACATTTGAATTTAAGCTGTAGCCTACCCTCTTTGCATCTGCATTTAATCTATTCAATAAATCAATATCGTCATTTGCAAGAGCCGAGGCATATCTATCATTTTGCAGTTTAGTGTAAGCAGCTAATCCGCCTGGATTTGTAGTTTCTATATATTGAGCATGTTCATTTAATCCTGTACCAGAACTTGAAGGACCCGAATTTGATGTAGTTGTTGTCTTAGCTGATGTTTCTTTCTTTTTCTTATTGGACGCAGCTTTAGCGTATGCACTTGCTGCCGAAGCTCCCGCAGCTCCAATTAAACCTAATATACTTCCTATTGCCATAGAATCACCCCTTTCTTAATTTTTAGCATAATTTCCTACAGTGTAGGTCTTTACAATTTGAAATATTCCGAATCCCTCGGATAAACCACTATTCTTGATTACAATTTGCAACCTTTTATATTTCTTGATTTTTTTCTTTAAGTAAATGTCCTGCGGTGATTCATTTGTATTGAATGTAAACCTTTCAAAGTCAATATCAAACCAATCGAAAATATCCATTGTATGGCTTTTTATAAACCTTTCAGGATTACCATCAACAACGACATAAATATCTGCCGAGGATCTGTTAAAAGGCTTAATCGTTACTGTGCAACCTTTTTTCTGCATAGTTTTGTATAAATATGAGGCACCGTCATCGTCGTTCTTTGTGCTCCAATAACAGACCACCGGACTATTATCATCATTCCATTTAGTTTTTTCAGCTATATCACTGTTGAACTTGCAAACTCTTCCGTCTGATGTACCGAAATAAAGCTCATTCCCAACAGATAAAAAGCATATAGCCGGGATATTGTCCCAATGATAGCACTCATAAACAAAATCAGACTCACTTTGTGACTTGTAAGTCTTATTTCTTCCATCAAGGATATAAGCCCTTCCATTAACAGCAAGGATATAATAACCATTCCACTCGCAAGCAATAGCCCTGTCCAAGTTAGGCTCATTTATCAATTTTGCGTCAATAAAGTAACTCCTGTTCTGCACCGAACGCTCCAATAAGACATTTGAATTTGTTGTCGCCATAATTCCACGTTTGGAGAAGAATAGAGGCTCGTCTACCAAGCTTGCAAAACAATGCCTTGATATAGCCCCTGTGCCCGCTATGCCCTGTTCGATAGAAAATGTAACAGAGCCATCACTATTCATATTTCCCCATCGTTGGAATATAGTCGAATCCTGCTGATTGTCTTCCTTAATTATCATTAAATATCTGCCTATTTTTTGATATCCCATGATAGCAGTTTCATCAGCACCTACCACGGAATAATTTAAGTCAGGGAAATAGTTAGGTTTAAATATCTCCGAATACCAATCCTGCGCCTTATAGTTTGGATTACCTGCAAGGAATACCCTATTGCTGCCGCCAAGACCGTACAATGTGGATATAGTGCATTTTTTTATCCTGTCTGCATATCCCTCAACATTCTTTGAATATGTTATAAAAACATTATCCTGCCCTGCCACAACAGGAGCATGAGTAGTAGTAAATGTTACTTTACCAGTTGTGAGGTCGGCAGTGTAATCAGTAGTAGCAACCAATGTATCTAACCCGCCACTTGAATTAGTCTTTTCGATTTTATCCACAGATGCTATGTTGTTTGCGGATAACTGATAAACTTTATCCGTCGCATTACCCAAAAAACTCTCTTTTCTCTTACTTCCCAACAGATTGACAGATTCATATACAGTCCCGCCACCTGTAGGAGTTCTTGAAATGAGTATTTCCGGCACGTATGCGTCAGCATCAACCGATGTTATTGAAGAGCCGTCATATACCAAGTAATCATTCCCAGTCAGTATATATAGCTTTTTATTCATGAAAAAAGCCGTGGATTTTGCGTTGTTAACACCTGATTTTATCTCTGTAAAGGTCAGCAAATCCCATTTGTACAGCTTTGTACCACCATGAGCTATAAATGTATCTATTCCGTTTATTTCACCAAAAAACAACCCATTTATAGGTTGTTCTAACTGATGCAATGTTCTCCAACCTAACCTTTTTTCAGGTAGCCCTCCAACGTCAGCTATAAGATTTGGAGCAAATGGCGAACGGTCCTCGTCAACCAAAGAAGGGTCTACGCTAAAATCAACACCTTTAAATTTCCTATATGTTGTGGTTTTTCTTGGTACGCTCCTACGTCTTCTTTGACTTGTAATCATATCTTAAGACCACCTACCAATTTAGCTGTAGCACCGTTTTGCATTCTTAATTGAATATTCGCAAGCATGACATTGTATTTATCCATGTATGTGTCGTATAGCTCCGGCTCATCATTTATTGTCAATCCTGCACATACACCATATACAAGCGCCTCTTGACATTCTTTACTTACTTCAAGCTCTATAGCCCTTGGAGTATTTGCGTTTATAGTGTCAGGATATTTGTTATAGTAAAGAGTAAAAGTTCCGTCCGATAGAGTGTCGTCCATTATGAATATTTTGCTACCATAAGTATCAAACGAAACGGGTTTCATTCTTGAATCATACACCTTAAGCAGTTCATAGCAATCGGGCGGCATATCTATTCTTTTATTTATACTTACAACATCTAAATATTTTTTGATTGGCTTGGCTATCGTCGCAATTTCCCTTTGTACTGAATCTATCAGAGGAAATATCTTGTCAATATACTCATCCTCATTTATCAGTAAATTAGGCGATGATACTTCATCAAGCGCAACCATTATTTTTTCTATAATTTGATTTATTGTCATTCTTGAATCACTCCTTTCCTTTTGGAGTTAATAATAAAAAAGGAGCAGTATATTGAAATACTGCTCACTCTTCATTGTACTATGGTAATACAATTGCAGCCATTTTTACCGCAAGATTTTCAGGTATAGCAATGATTTTACCTTTGTTAGTTCCTGAAACATTTTTAAATGCGCCGCTTTCAACAACAACTGCCGCTTTTTTTCCTGCTGCAATTTCTTGAGTCAGGTCTTTTACTCCTTGAAGACCGTTCCCTTTTTTGATAGTGATATCATACGCAACTGCTCCATCAGTATTTTCGAACACCAAAAGCATTCTATGGTCTGCCGATGTAGCGTCTATTGAAAATCCGTCAGCTTGAGCTGAAGCTGCTACCATAGCCAATGCATCAGCATCAAACTTATTTCTTACTAAAACTTCTGGAGTTATTTCTTTAACTGCCATATATATTCTCCCTTCTATCGATTATATTTGATTATTTATGCACTTTTATTGCATACAGTTCTTTAGGTCTTACAACCTTTGCGCCAAAGCAGTTCAAACCTTTCATCGCGTCAGAGAATGACTTTTCAGGTCTGTAAGCTTCAGTCTTATCGATTCCACCTGCGAAAGCAATAGCGTCTTTAGTTCTTGCCATTGCATAGTAGTCGGTACCGTCATTGTACAAGTTGTTAGATGTTCTAATTAAGCAGTTGTCATACATTCCGATGATGCCTTTCTTAATCAATTCATCGTTGTTGGTCTTAAGTTCAGTCAGGTTATCTTTGAACAACAGATATACCCAGTACGGAAGCTCAATAACTACTTCCATGCCTATTTCAACATCATTTTCACGTAGAGCCAATATTGCAGCGTCAATAGCCGCTTTAGCCTCTGTCTTTGTTCCTACTTTAAGAGATGCAGATGAAGCTCCTGCATTAACAGCTTGAGCGGCAACGTGAGAATCCCTCTTGAGTGCCATTGCTCTTGTAGTGTTAGTTAAAATAGCCTCCATCAAACCAGGTTTAGCCTGTGCCTTGTCAATATCATCAACCTTGAAGTTGAAGTATTTAGCTTGGTCAATTTTCATGAACACAGAGCTATCATCAACAGTTTCAGGGTCTGCTATAGGAGCTCCTGTATAATCGCCGATGGTAGGAGTACCAACACCAAGGATTTTAACCATTTCATTGTGCTTTGCTTGCCCTTCAAAGTTCTTGTTACAGAAGTCTGCAAGGATAGCTTTTCTTTCTAATTCTAACTGAATGTATTTAGACCATACGGTCGCTTTAAAGTTATTATAACTCATAAATTACTCCTTTCTTTTACTTACCATTTTGTCATTGAATTTCTCACCCTCTGCCATACCTTTGGATCGTCAAGTTCAGATTCAGACATTCTGTCAACCTCTTCCTTGCTGTAGTAATCCTTCAATACTTTAGTTGATGAGTTGATTTTTCCCACCTCTGCGGGCGGAGTTTTCTTTTCTTTCTTAACTAATTGTTGCATTGCCACGAATGCAGCTTCACCGTCAAGACCATTTTCTATAAACTTGAAGTATCTTGGGTCAAGCTCTTCTAATGATTTAACCGTTGGGTCGAGTTTCTGTATTTTCTTTAAGTCCTCGTCCATGATACGGAGCAATTCCTGCTCTTTGTAATAGTTAAGCTCTTCTACCAAACTACCTTCTTGTTCTTTTGCAAGTCTCTCGGCTCTGATTTGTTCAACAGGCTTTTCGAGATAATGAGCCATGGCTTGGTCGGCAATGTCTTCCGGAGTACCTTTGAAACCGAAATTTTCGTAGGTTTTTGTCAGTAACTCATTTTGTCTTTTAAGCTGTTCAGCCTCTCTTCTCATCTTTGCGTAAGCACTGTCTTTTTCAAAATCTCTCTTTTCGGGCTGCTTTTGTTCTTCAATATGTTGGTCGGCGGCTCCAACATCAGCACCATCATCGCCATTGGATTGATTATCATCAGCGCCCTCTGTACCTGTCCCAAGGTCAGCGACGTCTTGGATTTCTTCGCTTCCTGCTGTATCTTCAGCAAATAATTGTAATTTTAATTTTTCTAAAAACATTTTTACCTCCTGGATTCTTGCGCTATCCCATGCGATATTTTGTTCCGGTATAATAAAAAGACTCATTTGAGCCTCTGCTATTTATCCTTTTGTTTTTTGCTTGCCTTCTTTTTAGTAGGTTTTTGTTTGGTTTTTTCCCTTTCTTCCTTTTCATACATTTCCCTTAACATAGCTTTTTTCACTGTTTCACCTTCCTATAATTCGATTTCTTCTACTATTGCTCTTTCTTCAAGAAATGAAGCATATAAATCCATTGCCTTAAATTGAGAATTTAGCAAATCGTAACTGCACGATGGTTTGAATGTTAATGTTCCCTCTCTGTATTTCCTTAACATTTCACTCAAACCATTCATTCTGATTTTTAATTGCATATACTCTGCTTTAAAGCGTTCTTTGTAATCTTTACTGTTCATCATTTCTACAGTTTCATTTAAATTCATTTAATTCCTCCTACTCCTGTTTGAAGTAAAAAGCCTAATAGCATCCAAATCTTGTCCTTAATTTTACCCAAACAAATCTCCGCTCCAATTTCTTCATTGTAATTCACCTTATCTACACAAGCAGAGGCTTCTACAATTTCAAAGCCATTGACTAAGATACATCTGACAAGAGTCGTCTTTTCCCCAAGAGTAGATACGTGTACTTCCTTGATAAAGTCATCAACCATCTTTTGCCCTACTGAAACACCTGACGGCAATGTTGGATTGTCTTGAACTTTCAAATAAGCTTTTTCAAACACATCTTTAGGTGACCACGATTCGTAACCATCAGGATAAACTACTTTATAGCCTTCTTGATTTTCTTCTTTGCAATCAATGCCTTTGACGTTCATATAAAATTCATATTTGTTCATTGGTACTGCCTCAACCAATTTAACACCTAAATACTTTTTCATTTATTCCTCCTTATTTTTATATCCATAATTACTGCAAATCTTGTTTGGACACTTATAAATAAAAGTCTCTGTCCCTTTTTCCTTATCTTCTACTGTGGAATCAATATACATTTCCGTTTGGCATTGTTGACATTTCATCCGGAGCACCTCCTGACATTTGATTTATTATTCCTGTAGACTCTTCAAGTTGTGCCTGGAGCTGCTGTATAACCATCTGATATTGAGCGTCTTTCTGCTGCTGTATTTGCCTTTTATCGATGATGTCTTTAAGTTTTGCCTTTGGCACGGCTGCGTCATCATCAAGAGCCTCAACATATTCTTCAAATGTGATTGCTTGAGCGACAAACAAATTCTCAAGAGCCTGTTCCTGTGCGTATTTACTGTATGGATTATTCTTTGAAACATCTATTCTTACATTAACCCTCATTCTTTCGAGAGTTTCAGCGTCAATAACTTCCTGTACTTCCCCGAGCTCATCATCTTCATACTCTATCTGCAAGCCGTTAGGATTGTAATTAACCCACAGGTCATACCATAACAGAGCCAAATCCTCAACGAATTGCTTATATTTCGCTAATTGCTCATTTAAAGGTAATGCAGCTTGGTCTCTAACGGCTATTATTGCAGCTCCTGAAGCTTGAGTCGGGTCAACAGAGCCTTGAGCTGAATCACCTGCTCCGGCAAGGTCCTTTGATACTGTTACAAGCTCATCAGAGAAATTCTTTGCGTCGGAACTCATAGATATTGGCTGCAAGTATGTAATCATATCTTGCACTTTTTGAGCTGATACATCTCTTAAAGCTATTTTTGCTCCAACAATGTCGAGGTCTTCAGGATTACTTATTGAGTCCTCATTGTAAGCAAGCTTACCGAATGCGTTTTGTTGTATTGCAACAGAGCGCCTTGCAAGTGTTTTATTTACTTCAAGTTGATTTGGAATGAGCTGTTTTACTTCACCGATTCCCCTTGCAGTACCTTTCCTGTCTTCCCATATGAAATTGACTAATTGATATCTCTTCACACCTGTTCCAAAAGGATTACCATCTGCGTCAGTAGCTTGCAATATAGTATCAGGCTGATATATAACAGTCCTTGTACCTCTTAAAAAATGAACAATTCCGTCGTCATCCTTGTACATGTATAAAAGGCATGTGCATTTACCCGACTTACTATCAACTTCATTCTTGTCCCCTAATTGATTTTGGAAATCTTCATCAGAAACAATCAAGTCGATTTCCTCTTCTTTAATACCGTATTTTTTAGCCTCTTCCCTAACTTCATTGACAAACTTTCGCTCAACGATAATGATATAAGGCTGCTCCTGGATGTTTGAGTTCTTTTCATCGCCAAGTAGCACATTAACATTATCTACAATCTGCGTTTCAGTTACGTCAGCAGTGGGAAAAAATATGTAGCTGTCACCCTGAATAGCTGAATCTTTGATGATTTTCCACCCTTGAGTGTCCATCTTCGCAAGCTCCCACATTTTATTAAAATGCATATTTAGAGCCTCACAAGCTTTCATCATGATTTCTTCTTTGTCGCCCATATTTGAATACACAGCAGACATTGAATTTTGAGCAACAACAGCAACCTTGTACTTTACAACACCTTTGATGAAATTAAACATCGGCATTTTTTCACCATCAGACTTTAATCCATACCATTGGTCTCCTGAATAGAATCGATGGCATTCATCGGTATCAGATACAAGATTGATTTTGTTTATATAGTCAAGCCCCTTTTGATACAGGTCCCATAACTCCGCAGCATTAATACTACCTTTCTTCATTTACTCACATCCCTTTGACCGACAGCCGAGCCGTTGTAGTTATTTATGTTTTCAAGAATAGTGTTCATCCGCTTAATTTCCTTATCCTGCTCCACCTTCTTGGCTTTCTTCTCAACAACAGGCTTTAGAGGTTTATCCTCTTTCATGGCTTTTGCGTCCTTAATTCCTTGCCGATAACTAAAAAATACCAATGACCCGACTATTGGAATCATCAGCATTGCGACAATCAAAACAACAATTATTAAGTTATATGACATTAATCTTATTCCCCCTTCCTAATGGATTCTTTTTAGGTTTCTCAAAATCAAAATTGTAGTGCTTTTCAGCCTTGCGTAACCTTGGAGCTTTAGGTCTTCCTGCTACCAGGTACCTTATTGCGTCTACAGAGTGCGTGTATATATGCGGCTCCTTTGAGTAGATGTTCGGATTCTTTTCATCTTTAACAACACCCTGGATACTGCTTATAAGTTCAGGACAGTTCGACGTCATTTGCAAGTCAGCCGTCATGATAGCCTTGCCTGTCTGTTCGTCCTTTGTTTCATACGGTTTCATCCACTCTTTCAAGTCAAAGCAGCCCTGCTCCATGCTATTGTCTGCCTTGCTTAATTGTACTCCGTTTTCAGAAAATATCTGTGCTGCGCTCTTGCCTGTATCCTGCCGCCTGTTCCATAGGTCCGGCGGAGCAATAGTCTTGTATATCTTCTCATCATCTGCCGTCTTTTCAAGTATTCTTTTTGCAGCATCAGAGATAATCAAATCACTTTCCCATAACTCTTTGTAACATTTGAGCTTGCCGTCATTGTCTACATCAACCCAATAGCAAGCCAATTTATCTAAACCATAGTCAAGCACCCGGTATATTCTGTGTTCCCTTGGTACTATGTACGGATTAATAACATGAATATGCTTTTCAAACTCCTGAAAGTATGCACCCTGCCCCTTTACAAACTTACCCTCTGCAAGCATTCTATAAAGGTCTATATTTGTGTATTTAAGCTCTTCAATATCAGCTCTCTGTTCATTGGATAGATACGGATTATCCCAATGCGTGGTAACAACAACCATGCAAGGAATTTCAATTACTTCTGTTATTCCCTGTTCATTTTCCATTTCAACAGTGATATTCTTTACAAATACTTTAGGTCTTCCATCCGGGAATCTTTCGTAAACTACATCAGGATCAGTCTTAAAAAAGTAGTTGCAGATAAATCCATCCTCATTAATTGGATTCATTGTCAGGAATAGCTGCCTATCGTCAGGGCTGCCGCCCCTTAACTGCATTCTTAAGGCTTTAAATTGCTCATAGGTTATATTCTCTGCCTCTTCATACCAAGCGGCTGTAACCTCATTTAAAGACTTTACCTGCTTTTGCTGCTCCTTGCTATGATAACCCTTAAATATAGTGCTACTTCCCGTTGACAAGTGTTCAATCGATGGCGGCTGCTTTATGCTCTTGAATACAGGATTGTACTCAAAGTCATCAATCCTACCTTCTATACCATCCTTAACACCTGCTCCGATGTTAACCTCAACGTCTTCTATGACAAGGAACTTATAATTCTTGCTATTATGCATTTTAGTAACAGCAAGCTGCTCCATGAAATAAGACTTCCCGGAGTTTCTACCACCAACTAAAATGTAAATAGGATAATTAGTCTGCAACACATAATCATAATAAATTGGAATAATCTCTATTTCTTTGACATTACTCACTTTCATCACCGCTTCGCTTTAATACTATTTGAGGGAGCGACTTTATATCTACTTCAGTTCTATCTACAAACATTCCTAAATGCTTTCCGATGAGTTCAAGTGCTTTGACTTTATCATGCTGCTTTACTTCGATTCCGTCTTTACTCTGCTTAATTTGTGATATAGCAGCTCTTGATTCATCGCTTAGCTCTTCTGTTAGTGTTATATTGACTGCCTTATATTTTTGAGTGACATTCTCAATGAAGTTACCTTTGCTATCATATTTTGCCTCTTGGTATTCTTTTTCAACCACCTGTGCAATATCTGTACTGTCTGCAAATGCTATCTTAGCAAGCTCTTTTAGCACTTTATCTTGAGTTATTTCAGTGCGTTTCTCTCTTGCCTTCATCTTTTGCGACAAATAATCCTCAACCTTAACATTTCTTAACAATCGAGTTCCTGCTGCCGCAGCAACATCATCACTCTTTATAGACTTGTAAACTGCTTTGTATGCTCTTGTAGCATTTAAGTCAATCAAATACTCATCTGCAAACATCTTTTGCTTATTAGTCAGCTTTCCTTTACTCTTCACATCACCTCACCTCATTTCTAATCTTTGCCCACCCCAAACCCTATGCACTTTCATCAACCGTGCATCATCTAATTATTTATAAAGCAAAAGAGCGCCCTTGTCGAACGCTCTCTGCCGGAGGAGTCATGGTAAAAAAGTATCAGCACCCAATTACATAGAATCCAATATTAGCATTATAGACCATTTTTAAGTGCTACTACTGCAAACTTTACCATATCTTGCTATAACTTATCATATCTTACTTCTTTAATACTTTTTCAGCTTCTTCTCGTGCTTCATTTTTACACTCATCACATCTCTCTATAGAAAAAAGCGATATGCCTTTACCTTTGAACCTCATCCAGGCTAAATTTTTATTATATTTTTTACATTTTTTACTTCTTTCATTTAGATGTTCACATTTGATATTACAATTCATTTCTCTAATACCTCCAATGCTTTTTCAGCTTCTTCTTTGGTAAAATATAAATCTTCCTTACGATAAGATAATTTAATAGTAGCTGCTGGTCTTTCTATTAAAACTCTTACAAATAACTTTCCTCTTTCATCAATTTCAAAGCCAACCACCTTGTAATTCTCTATTGTTCTGTCATACATAATTTGATAAACTGTATCTCCAACCTTACAAGGTAATTTAATTAATAAACCTTGTCTCATCAAATCTGCATAATCACTTACCTTACTATAAACTTCTAAATACATATCATATGCTTGTTTGATTTCTTCCGGCTCTAATCCTGTATCTTCGTAAACTTTAAGTCTTTCCGCTATCCTAAAAAGTATTTCATCCCTCTCATCATCATCAAGCGATTCTGCTACATCAACTATGTTATATAGACCTTCTCTATCACTTGGCACTTCAAAATATATTTCATCCAATCCGTCATCTATAAGTTTCGTTAATCTATTCATTTTCTACCTCCACCCTTTCAAACTCTATAACCCACACCCAAGGATTAGCACCAAATCCATATTTGTCTAAGTCTTTTT
>ENA-UOOM01002542-UOOM01002542.1-fermentation-metagenome-genome-assembly--contig:-NODE-2542-length-14819-cov-46.139867_pt1 | contig 14819 bp, 14 predicted proteins | sample MGYA00245781_ERZ724031 | MGnify/ENA primary metagenome ERZ724031 (study PRJEB28704, sample SAMN03018317) | fermentation metagenome | biome: anthropogenic terrestrial biome; feature: soil... | reverse complement strand
ATAACTTGGACAATAAGATTTTAATTATTCTATAACTTCAGGTACTTCATTTCTCGTACTTATACGGTAAATATGTGCAATATCTATTATCACAATAAATAGAAAGGCAATAATGCTAATAACTCCTGGCCAATAAATAATTGAAAACCAATTATCTTTCACAGTAACCCCAGTATTTTGTGCAGCTCTCAAAATTGCTTCAAATAAGAAAGTGTTATTAACTATACCAACAAAGAAAATAACCCCTGCATATAATAAAGCTTCTAAACACTTTTCACTTAAAAGATCGGTAAACGAAAATCCTAAAATTTGCAACTGATATATGCTTTCATTACGTTGAGAACTAGAAATTATTGCTATTGAAATTATATTAGCAAGAACAATAATAAATGGAGCTCCCAAAAACAAAGTAAATGCGGCAATAAGCTCCGATGAATCTCGTCTTGAAGAAACATTGGCTAAATCAATGGATAAATAAGTAACATAAGAAGTAAATAAAATAAGTATAAACAATGGTACAATTACTGATTTTAAAAAACTTCTTTTACTTAAAACATTATAGTAAGCAGTAGTAAAGGTCTTTAAATGATTATGCGACGTAATTTTAAATAATAGCCGAACAATAAACGGCAAAATAAGCGGAGCCAACAAACTAAAAGCTATAATAGCCACAATAGTCAGTAACAAGAAAAGATTCGAATACGTTCCAACTAAAGAATCATCCTTACCTGAAAACATAGATTGAACTTGTACAGGATTTTGAAAGAATAAACTATATAAATAAATTAAACCAAGCAGACCAGCAAAACTAAATAAGTATCTTACCGGAGACATACCCTGTTTTCTTATTTTTCGGAATTTGAAAAAATGTTTTTGTTTTCCAACAAATATTCTTCTGGCATCCCCAAAACTTACAATAACAGTAAGAATACCCACAGATAAAATAGTAAATACAAATGACTGCGGCGATAAATACATAGTTACATGAGGAAAACTTTTCATACCTGGAGTTGAACATGACCAAGAATACAAACTACTTGTTAGTGGGTATGATAATAAATAACCTATTGTACCTCCTATTAAGCTAATCAACATCATTTGTCCGCTAACTAATTCAGAAAGTTGATTAGGATTTGCACCAAGCACTGCCCATAATTGATAGTCTTTACTAAAACTATTGATTAATAAACGGGTAACACCATTAATAATCAAAATAATAGTGATCACACCAAAAATTGCTGGAATAGCAAAAAATTGTACTGGATTAAAACGTCCATTATTTAAATGTGCATTTATAGTTGAAAAAGAGCCAATAAAAGTAAAACCTAAAACTATTCCTGCAGCAGTAAAAACGAATAACGTGCCTAACCACTTTTTCCAAGAATACTTAAATTGCCATAACATTAACTTAAACAAGGTGCTCACCCCTTCTCAATGGAAGCTAGCAAATCTTCAACTTTGGGTTTGGTAAAAATTTGTTCAATCTTCCCATCTTTTAAGGTTAGCGTTCGATCCGTTTTTGTTGCTAATTCAATATCATGGGTAACCATGATAACGCAGGCTCCTTGATCTACAAGCGAGCGTAGCAAGTTAAAAATAATTTCTTTAGAAGCAGAATCAACAGCACCGGTCGGCTCATCGGCAAAAATAATTTTAGCCTTTGTTAGCAGCACACGAGCAATCGCAACTTTCTGTTTTTCCCCACCTGACAAATTTGCAACAAAACTATTCAAATCGGCAGCAAAGTTCATCTTATCCATTAATTGAACAACTGCTTGCCTATCAATTTTCTGTCCAGATAAACGTAAAGGAAGTACGATATTTTCAAAAACGGGCAAAGCCGGTACTAAGTTATAAGATTGGAAGATAAAACCAATTTCATGCCTGCGCATTTTAGCTGTTTGCGAAGGGCGTAAACGATACGGATCGGTTGCATTAATTGTGACTTTGCCAGCAGTAGGCTGCATTAACCCAGACATACTCTTTAATAAAGTCGATTTACCACTGCCAGATGGACCAACAATACTTAAAAATTCATTTGCATAAGCAGCAAGCGACACATTATTTAAAATTTTAATTGTTTTATTCGTGCTGAGAGCAACTTCTTTTGTGATGTTGTCTACAGAAATTACTTTCTTTTTCAATGTAATCAGCTTTCTTGGAATATCAATACCGGATTAATTAAAGAAATCAGATATTTTAAGTGACAGGTTATTATTCTTTGCAAAATACTTTCTAAAGGCTTGAGCAAAACCCAATTTGTTTTCGTTTTTATGTTGGTAAACATCTTTCAATGCTAAACAAGCAGTGACAGCAAGATTTACGGACAAAATAATTAATACCCCTAAAACAATATATAAAACATAAAGCATTCCCTTTACCTCCAAGTAAAAATATTTAATAATTGTATCTCTGTATTACTTACTTAATACACTATAGAATAATGTTAAAATTGTCAATCTTTTTTCAAGAAAAAAACTCCAGAAGCTAAATTGCTTCTGGAGTAAATTGATTTTATTAATTTTTATACATATACTTTTGTGTGGCTTCTTTTGGATCCATACCATTTCGAATCTTCAAAGACAGCTCGATTGATACGTCCGCAATAATTGATTGTGGATCAATTACGTTATACGGATGATCCGGTGCCTTTTCTTGCGCCAAAGATAATTCTGTACAACCAAGCAAAATGACATTACAACCATAGTCATCATGCATCTTTTGTAAGATTTGATGATAAAGTTTACCATCGACCGTACCTTTTTCCTTAATATCGGAATAAATTAATTTGGTTACCATCGGCTGAATTTCAGGCCCACCAAATTCAACATCTCTATGAACTGACTTAATCTCATTTTCATACAAATGATCGTAAATCGAACCTTCAGTTGCAATGAGGCCAATCTTTTTTTCATTTGGATATTCTTCAATAAACTTATGAACCGCAATTCGCATCATATGTAGAAATGGAATATCCGTTAACTTAGCTAAATCATCATAAAAGTAGTGTGCGGTATTACACGGCATTACAAAGAAGTCAGGGTGTAATTTGGCTTGACCCAAAACATCATCCCGCAAATCATAATAGAAATTTGGTTTAGTATGATCTTTCAGATACGCAGTTCTATCGGGAATCTCGGCGTCATTAACCAAGATATAATTTAAATAATCCTGATCCTTCGTAATTTTAACCCGGTGATTAATCAAACGGATATAACTTTCGGTGGCTATGGTACCCATACCACCAATAATACTAAAGAAGTGCTTCATTGTTTTTCACTTTTTCTACTTTTTAAAGTGCTCCTTCTGATTTTCTAACTTATCGATCACACGTTGGGCAACGACAATATCAGATGGATACGGAGTATTAACGCCACGAATCTTTTGGAAGGCATCGGCACCCTTACCGCAAATTAAGACGACATCATCTTTATTGGACATCGCGACTGCATCGTAAATGGCCTTCTTACGGTCTAATTCAATCGTAACGTCACACTTAGAATGATCAATCCCTGAATCAATTTCTTCAGCAATACTCTTTGGATCTTCAAAACCTGGATCATCAGTTGTTAAGAAAGCCTTATTTGCATAAGCAGTTAAACTTTGACTAAAACCTGGACGCCGAGAAACACCCTTATCTCCCGGTGCTCCGACAACAACGATAATCTTCGGATCATTAAATTCCCGCCGAATAAAACTCATTAAAGCCATCATTGAAGCCTTATTGTGAGCATAATCAACAACGACCATCCCGTGATTCTTAGTCATTTCGGTTTGCATTCTACCAGGAATTGTGACGTGGCGGATACCCTTCGCACAATCATCATGGCTCATACCAGCTAAACCGGCACCAATAATTGCGGCGGTTCCGTTAGACTCATTAAAATCACCGATCATTTGCAGGGTGTAATCTCCGCTAATCTTTAAGTCCTTAACCTTATCGCTAACACAAGATAACTTGAAACGAGTTTCCTTCATATCAGTTTCTTGTGAGGCAAACCTAAAGTCAATTGGTTGCTTCAGATTTGGATTTTCAAAACTTTCATTTGCAAACAGGTAAATACTATCTGGATTAGTAGTTGTTGTTGCAGCGGCATAAATTTCATCAAAGTGATCACTTTCAGCATTAATGATACACTTACGTGAATTAACCAAAAGTTGCAGCTTACAGTGCAAATAATCCGCAAAGTTAGGGTGTTCATTTGGTCCAATATGATCAGGTGTAATGTTTAGGAAGAAACCTAAATCATAAGTTAAACCAAAGACCCGGTTTTTCTTGTAGGCTTGGCTGGAAACTTCCATTACCAAATGGGTCATCCCATTATCAACGGCACGACGCATATCTCGGAATAAATCCAGGGATTCTGGTGTGGTCAAACTGGACTTAAAGCTATCTTCAGGTCTCATCCCGACAACATCGTTAACTGAAGAAATTAACGCCGTTCGCCCGCCATCAACTTGATCCAGCATTCCTTTTAAGAAATACGCCGTCGTGGTTTTACCCTTAGTACCGGTAATAGCCACAACGAACAAGTCATCTTGGGGGAAGCGGAAGAAAGCAGCTGACAAAAGCGCCATTGCTTTAGATACATTCCGAACAATCAGAGCGTGCATCCCTTTACCCTCAGGATATGGCTGTTCAGCGACGTAACAATTAGCCCCATTATTCTTAGCCATCGATAAATATGTTGGCCTAAAACCCTTACCTTTGCAGAAAAACAAAGTATTGGTTTGGATGTCGCGGGAATCATAAGATACATATTCCATCTTAGTCGCGACAATTTCTTGAACAGCACTTGATTTAAGCAAGTGGTGCTCTTTTAAAATTAAAATACAGGTATTTAAAGAAATACTCATGCTAAACCCCTCGAATAGATAATATTGTTTCAGTCAAAATTATAACACAGCTACTTAGCGTTCTGCGCCTTCTTTGGATCTAACGGTAAACGAATAATAAAGCTCGTCCACTTATCGTTAGATGTACAACGAATAGTACCGTGATGTAAATCTATAATACTCTTTGTAATCGATAATCCCAAACCGGTTCCACCCGTTTTGACATTACGCGATGTTTCTACCCGGTAAAAACGCTCAAAAATTTTCTTTAAAGAAGCTTCCGGAATTTTAGCACCATTATTTTCAACACGTAATTCAACTTGATCATTGTTAACCAAGTTAGCGATCAACTTAATCTTAGTCGCACCTGCTCCATATTTCAAAGCGTTGGTAATCAGGTTATTATAAACTCTTCCCAATTTTTCTGGATCTGCTTGAATAGTTAAGTTTTTAGGACGAGTTTCTACAACAAAACCAATACCCTTCTTCTCAGCTTCTAATTCAAATCCAGCTGCTACCTGTTCAAGCATCGAATAAATATGCAGAGGCGATAAATTTAGTTTAGTTTTGGTTGATTTCAGAGTCGTATATTCCAACAAATCATGCGCCAATGATTTCATTTGTTCAGCTTTAGTATACGCAATATTAACATATTTTTGTTCATCTTCCGGCTTAGCCAAGCCTGACTTAAGTAAACCAAGATAACCAATAATAGAGGTTAATGGTGTCCGAATATCATGCGAAACATTGCTGATCAGTTCATCCTTAGATTTTTCAATTGCCTTTTCTTCATTAATAGAATTAACCGTACTATCAACTAAAGAATTAATGGAATCAATCACTTTTTGCAGGTCGGTCTTCACTTTAAAAGAAATGCGGTGATCAAAGTGCCCATTTGCAATATAGTGTAATTCTGAAATAACGTGCCGCAATTGCATTTGGTGGTAACGCCGAATTAAACGCCAATAAAGTACGATTAAATCGCCAATCCCCATCATTACAATAAAAATATTTTGCCAGGACCAGATATGCTGGCCACCAGCAAAAGTGACCGTTTTCTTTAAGAAAAAGATCCCATTAACTAAATTTTTATTTTGCAAAATTGTCAGGTTAATCAGAATAATAACTGACAAATTCAACAGAAGCAAAAGTACGACCGTTATAACTCCTTCGGCGAACAACTCACTTTTTTCAGCGGCAGTTAACTTTACACGCTTCTTTTTCATTTAATCAAGCCTCAACTTTATAGCCTACACCCCAAACGGTTTGAATAACATCTTCACCGCCGGTGGCCTTCTGAATTTTATCCCGTAAATGTGATACATGCACCATAACGGTTTTGGCTGAGACAACAGATTCTTGTTGCCATACCCGCTCGAAAATTTCATCAGCAGAAAATACCCGGTTAGGGTGACTAGCCAGAAGGTATAAAATACCGAACTCTAAAGCAGTCAATTGAATATTTTTACCATCAATTGTCTTAACTTCGTGTGAATCACGGTTAATTACAAGTGGACCAACTTCTAAGACATCCGGCTTTTCATCCTTAACCTGCTTTTGACTTCTGCGTAAAAGCGAACGGACACGAGCCATCACTTCTAACGGATTAAACGGCTTTGAAACGTAATCGTCTGCACCGGTAATTAAACCTTGAATCTTATCCATATCGCCCGTTTTAGCGGAAACAATGATAATCGGAATATCGGAATCTTTTCTAACTTCTTTGATTACATCGATCCCGCTCATATTTGGCATCATCACGTCTAAAATCATGAGCGCAATGTCAGGTGTAGTGGTTAATTTAGTAATAGCTTCTTTACCACTATAGGCAGCAATTGGCTCGTAACCTTCATTTTTCAAGTAAATACTTAATAACTCAACGATTTCTTTATCGTCATCAACAACTAAGATTTTCACGAGGAAAACCCCTCTCTTCTTATTTTTTAATCGTTTATTTTAATCTTTATTATCAGTCTGAGTATAGTTTATCAGACCTTGCGCCTAATATTTTAACCAATTTTGTAAGAATAAACTAAAAAACAGACTTATTTTGTCTTTTTATTAAAAAAGGAGTTGGGTATTTTACCCAGCTCCTTAAATCTATCACAAATAGTAATATTTTTTCACTATATTATGTTAATTAACAATTTTTACTCAATTTCTTTCTTACCGGTATATAGCTCATAGTAATAACCCCTTTGAGCCAACAATTGTTTATGATTACCTTTTTCAATAATATGACCATGGTCAAGTACCATAATCAAATCAGAGTTAACAATCGTAGATAGACGGTGCGCAATTACGAAACTAGTCCTACCAGCAAGTAAGTTATCCATACCTGCCTGAACCAACTTCTCAGTCTGCGTATCAATACTTGAGGTGGCCTCATCGAGAATCATTACCGGTTCATCGGCAATCATTGCTCTCGCGATACTGAGTAATTGCATCTGCCCTTGAGACAAATCCCCACCTTCACCATCGATTACGGTTTGATAACCTTCATCAAGGTGGTGGATAAATTCATCAGCGTATGACAAATGAGCCGCCTGGTAGACGTCGTCATCACTTGCCTCCGGATTACCAAAACGGATATTATCCATAACGGTACCGGTAAACATGTGCGTATCCTGTAAAACGATGGAAAGCGAGTGCCGCAGGTCATCCTTCTTAATCCTATTGATCGGGATACCATCATAAGTGATCGTTCCTGAATCAATTTCATAAAAACGGTTAAGCATGTTAGAAATAGTGGTCTTACCAGCACCGGTTTGACCAACCAGTGCTACTTTCTCTCCAGGTTTAGCATCAAGTGAAATATTATACAGGATCTGCTTATCTGGTGAATAGCTAAAGTTAACATCGTCAAAAACAATGTGCCCCTTAACCGTAACTTGTTTGGTTGAACCATCTTTTTGCGGTACATTCCAGTGCCAGGCACCTTTAACACTTTGATTCTTAGAAATAGTGACGTCACCACTATCAACTTCAGATGGCTCATCTTCTAGGTCAAAGATTCTCTTAGCACCGGCTAAAGCCATAACAATTGAGTTCAACTGTTGTGATATTTGAGCAATCGGTTGGGTAAATTGCTTTGATAATTGGAGAAAGGCCCCAATAACACCTAAGGACAATGGTGCCCAACCTTCAATTGCAACGGCTCCGCCAAGAACAGCGATAATAACATAAAGTAAGTTACCTAAATTACCCATGATTGGGAATAGGATCGTGGAGTAGGTATTGGCTTTACCAGAGGCTTGACGCAAAGCTTCATTATACTTATTAAAATTAGCTTTGGCATCGGGTTCATGACTAAAAACCTTAATAACTTTCAAACCATTGAGCATTTCTTCATTATAACCATTGACTTGCCCCAATTCTCTTTGTTGAGATTGGAAGTAGTGGCTTGATCTGGTTGTTAAGAAACGGACAATCCCCAGTGACAATGCAAAAATTATCATTGAAAAAATAGTCAGTTGCCAACTTAAACTAAACATGGCAATTATGACGAAGAATAAGTTCAATGCGGAATTCATAAATTGCGGGATAGACTGTGAGATCATCTGCATCAAAGTATCAATATCGTTGGTATAACGACTCATGATATCGCCATAATCGTTTTGATCAAAGTATGAAATTGGTAATGTCTCCATATGGGTAAACATTTCATTACGAACACGGTACTGAACCTTTTGTGCTAAAACACCCATTAACATCGTAAAGAAGTAGTTGGAAATAAAGCCAATGGCATAAATACCAAACATTACCTCAATAGCGGTGAGAAGTGGACCATAGTTAGGATGCGCTTCCTTAGTTAACGGCATAATATAATCATTAATCAGCCGCTCAATAAAGAGTGAACCAGTAACTGCAGAACCAGCTGCTAATACAATCGCAATCATGGAAGTGATGAGCATCCATGGACTAGTGCTGTTTACCAGCTTAAGCAGACGCCACAGAGTGGCTCCACGCTTACCTCGCATGTTATCATTCTTAGTTTTTGCTGCTTTATCCAAACTGCTCACCTACTTTCCCTGTTCTTCTTGGAACTTAGCAATTGAACTGTAAAGATCATTACGCTTCATCAATTCATCATGTGTACCAATATCCTGAATCTTACCATCATTCATAACGATAATTCTATTTGCATCTTTAATTGAAACGATTCGTTGAGAAATAATGATCTTCGTTGTATTAGGCATATCACGTGCCAAAGCTTGGCGAATTTGCCGTTCAGTATCGGTATCAACAGCGGAGGTAGAATCATCAAGAATTAAAATCTTAGGATTCTTCAATAATGCACGAGCAATGGTAATTCTTTGCTTTTGTCCACCAGAAACATTGTTCCCGCCTTGTTCAACCATCGTATTATATTGATCAGGCATTTCACGAATAAAATCATCCGCATGGGCAATTTTAGCAGCTGCCACAATTTGGTCATCAGTTGCGTTTTCATTGCCCCACTTCAGATTGTCCTTGATTGTTCCTGAGAATAAAACATTATTTTGCAAAACCATGGCAACATTGTCACGCAAAGTCTTTAGATCATAAGATTTAACGTTGTGACCAGCTACACGGACAGCTCCAGAGGTTACATCATATAGACGCGGAATCATGGAAACTAAAGTTGACTTCGATGATCCGGTTTTACCAATTATTCCGATCGTTTCACCTGGCCGAATATCCAAATTAATATCATTTAAGGCTAAGTCTTTATCAGCAGGATCATATTTAAAGTTAACGTGGTCAAAGACAACTTCACCATTAGTTAATTGCTTAAGGGGCTTTCTTGGATTCTTAATCGTAGGCTTTTCATTAATTACGTCAGCAATACGTCTGCCACTAGCACTAGAAACAACCAATTGGGTGGTGATCATAGCTAAAATATTCAAACTAAATAAAACTGAGTTTGAATAGGTAAACATTGAAATCAGTTGACCCGTTTGTAACGTTCCACCAACAACTTCATGTGCACCAAACCAGCAAATTGCTAAGTTTGAAATATTCAAAATTGCCACAACAACAAATGCATCTAATGACAAAATCTTTTGGACAGCAGCGAACAACTTATAAATAAAGCCGGAAGCTTTTTTAAATTTCTTAACCTGCGGTTTTTCTTGCACGTAAGTCTTGACTTCACGAATCCCACGAACATTTTCACGAACTACTTGATTCATTTTATCGTAGCCCCTGAAAACTTTAGGGAAGTATGGGTATGCCCACTTAATAATCAAAGTTAACAAAATAGCAAAAACTGGTGCAATTACGGCAAAGATAATCGATAAACGCGGACTAATAACCACAGACATGATTACAGAAATAATTAACATCATTGGGGCTCTAACCGCAATTCTGATCAACATTTGGTAAGCCATCTGAACGTTATTAACATCCGTGGTCATACGAGTAACTAAACTGGAACTTGAAAACTTATCAATGTTTTCAAAAGAATAGTCTTGGATATTGTAGAACATATCTTTACGTAAATTAGAAGCAAAACCAGCGGCAGCGTGTGCGGATACGTAACTGGCACTACCACCCAAACATAAAGAAATAAGAGTGACAATTAAAAGCAAAACTCCCCATTTATTAATATAGGCGAGGTTACCCTTCATTATTCCTTTGTCAATCAAAATACCGACAAAATACGGGATCAGCATTTCAATTAAAGCTTCACCAATAACAAATAATGGTGATAGCAACGACAAATTTTTATATTGACGAATTGATTTGCGTAATGTATTGACCAAATTAGACCTCCTTCTTTTTTAAACAATAACAATACAGTCTTTTATGTGTATAAAAACTTTAAAAAAGGATAAATAGGATTTCTCACCTATTTATCCCTTTTTTAATAACTGATTATTCAGTATATACCTATTTTTAGTAAGAAGCACATCATTTGCGTCGAGGATTGGCATTAAATGTAGACCCGACAATATGATGATATCTTCTAAACAACCAACGAATACCATAAGCTACAACAGCAATAACAAGGTTAACCATTCCTGGAAGAACCGGGTTGATAACACGTAAGCCTGGAAGTGAGAGTACCCAAATCCAAACAAATAACACGGCTAATATTCCGACCATTCCTAAAATCAATTTAGCCCACGGGGTCTTTCCTTTCTTGCCAGAAGCAGCGGGAGCGATCCAATCATTGTACTTAGTCATAAATACTCCCATCAAGGCACCAACACTGATTAAAGTGAGGATACCCATTTGTGAGTTGTAGGTTTGCTTCCCATTTTGGAACAAACCAATTATGCCGTACAAACCAACGAAAATCGCTATATAGAGCAGTGCGCTGTCAACTACAACTTGCCAAAACGGTATGTCGCCCAGCTTCTTCTTTTTCGGGCTTAACATGTCTGCCGCCTTTAATTTAGGTGATTGCATGTAAAGTCCATTAGCAGGTTGACCGCGGTGTTGGGCAATAATAATTTCTACTAAAAGTGCATCTACTTTTGCTTTGGCATCGCTAGCACTTAAATGCCCTTGTGACTCTATCTCTTTTTGTAAACGGTAAACATAATCTGAATTCTTGTTACTCAGTTTACTTCTGAGTTCTTCAGGACCCATATGCTTAAGCTGATCATCCTTATCCTCAGCAGATACTTTATTCTTTAATTTTTCTTGTTTATTAACGTCAATTTTAGAAGTATCTTCTGCGTTTCCAGCTACCGTTTGCTTTTTATCTTTATTTTCTTCAGCCATTCTAACCCCTAAACGTTAAATCTAAATTGAATAATGTCGCCATCTTGAACTTCATAATCCTTGCCTTCAAGGCGAAGCTTCCCAGCCTCTTTAACCTTTGCCATAGTTTCATACTTATCTAAGTCTGTATATGAAACTACTTCGGCACGAATAAAGCCACGCTCAAAATCAGAGTGAATAATACCAGCAACTTGTGGGGCCTTCATTCCCTTATGGAACGTCCATGCACGGGTTTCAGGACCACCAGCCGTAAAGAAAGTTCTTAAGCCTAAGATGTGGTAAGCTGCCCGAATCAAACGGTTCAAGCCAGGCTCCTTAACACCTTCTGCTTCCAAAAATTCTTGCTTGTCTTTATCGTCTAACCCGGCAATCTCCTCTTCGGCTGCAGCAGAAATACCTAAACATTCAGCGCCTTCACTATCGGCGTGTTTCTTAACAATTTGGTAGTACTTATCCTTTTCAGGATCAGCCATTGAATCCTCGGCAATATTTGCAACGTAAATAACAGGTTTAGCAGTTAAAAGGAACAAGCCCTTAACAATCTTTTGTTCATCTTTATTAAACTTGATTGAACGAACTGCCTTACCGTCTTCCAAAACCGGCTTGATTTTTTGCAAAACTGCGTATTCAGCTTTAGCATCTTTATCATTTTGCTGAGCGGTCTTTTTAACCTTATTAATGCGGCGGTTAACAGCATCAAGGTCAGAGATGGCTAATTCCAAGTTAATGGTGTTGATGTCTTCTTCGGGATCAACTTTACCGGTAACGGAGGTAATATTACCGTCGTCAAAGGCACGAACAACGTGAATAATTGCATCTGTTTGACGAATATTTTCCAAGAACTTGTTACCAAGTCCTTCACCCTTTGAGGCACCCTTTACCAATCCGGCAATATCAGTAAATTCAAAAGTAGTGTGAACTATCTTCTTAGCAGGAATTAATTCTTGAATTCTTGTAAGACGTTTATCTGGTACTTCAACCATTCCCACATTTGGTTCAATCGTAGCAAATGGATAGTTGGCCATCTCAGCACCAGCTTTTGTAATCGCATTGAACAAAGTTGACTTACCAACGTTAGGCAAACCTACAATCCCAGCAGTTAATGACATTTTTATCCTCTTTTTCTTTTAATTAATATTCTTAGTTACCTAGTTTTATTTTAAACAAAATCTGGCCGAATGATATGATCTTTCGGAACATAAAACTTCTTTTTTACGTTTACCGGATCATTTGCTTTAGTCAAAACCTTCTTTAACTTATGTGTAAACTCAGCACGCGGCATCATCACAATGCGACCACAACCCATACATTTAAGTCGAATATCTGCACCTACACGTAAGATTTCCCAATCATTTGTTTTACAAACATGGGGCTTTTTCATTTGCACAGTATCAGCCAAACCATATGCATCATTTTTATTCATCAAGATCAACACCTAAAATATCAAGTATTCTATTCAATTCATCAACTGAGCCGAAATTAATGGAAAGGTGACCTTTCCCCTTCTTAGTCTCAGAAATGTTAACACTAGAACCAAACTTATTAGAAAGCTGACTTTCGCTAGCCCGAATAAAGGCTGACTTATGAGTGGTCTTCTTACGCGGCTTTTTAGCATTAAGTGAAGAAATGAATGCCTCAACTTTACGAACAGGCATCCCTTCCTTAACAACCTTCTTAGCCACTTCATCAATCTTATCCTTATCCTTAAGACCGAGTAACGTTCTGGCTTGACCCATTGAAAGGTCACCGTGTTGCAAAAGATGCTTGGTTTTATTAGGCAAAGTAAGCAGACGCAAATAATTGGCAATGTATGGACGAGATTTTCCCATCCGTTTAGAAACTTCCTCTTGGGTCAAACCCAAATTCTTTTGTAGCATTTCATAAGCTTGTGCTTCTTCAAGCGGGGTTAAATCTTCCCGCTGCAAGTTTTCTAGTACTGCCACTTCCATCATTTGACTCTCATCAAAATTACGGATAATAGCAGGGATGGTCTTCTTTTTGGCCATCTTCGAAGCACGAAAACGTCTTTCACCAGCGATAATTTCGTAACCATTAACCGATTTACGAATAATAATGGGCTGAAAAACACCATTTTCCTTAATAGAATCAGACAATTCTTTTAAACTCTTATCATCAAAATTCTTTCTTGGTTGATAAGGGTTGGGGCGAATCTCACTTAGAGAAATATCCTGAATTTCTTCATCATTATTCTCAACTTGGGGTTCATCCTCAAATAATGCCTCAATACCGCGGCCTAAGCCGCCCTTCTTCTTTGTTTTTTTATTTTTGGAGTCTCTTGTCATGATTCTTTAACACCTCTTTTGCTAAATCATCGTAAACCTCTGCACCACGTGAATTGGGAGCATATTCCGTAATCGGTTGCCCATAACTCGGTGCCTCAGCCAGTTTAGTGATTCTTGGAATAATTGTTTTATAAACTTTTTTGTCAAAATAAGATTGAACTTCCTTAACAACTTCCGCACCCAAGTTAGTTCTTGAGTCTAGCATCGTTAAGAGAACACCTTCAACGCCAAGGTCCTTATTAAAGTGCTTTTGTACCAACCGAATAGTATTTAAGAGCTGGCTAAGACCCTCCATAGCATAATACTCACTTTGAACCGGAATTAAAATTGAATCTGATGCTGTGAAAGCATTAATAGAAAGTTGTCCTAAAGACGGTGGACAATCAATAAAAATAAAATCATAGTCATTGCTAACAGCATCCAAGGCCGACTTAAGACGAGTTTCACGTGCCATCATACTGATTAGTTCAGTTTCCGCACCGGATAAGTTAATCGTGGCTGGTACAAGGTCTAGCCTTTTAGTTGAAGTATGGAGGATTGTATCCTTCAAAGGAATTTCATCAATCAAAACATTATAAATATCTTGTTTGATTGAAGATTTTTCAATTCCTAAACCAGAGGTGGCGTTACCTTGCGGGTCAATATCAACAATTAAAACCCGGTAACCACGATTGGCAATCGAAGCTGATAAGTTAATGGTAGTTGTGGTCTTACCAACCCCACCTTTCTGGTTAGCAACCGAAATTACACTCACCATATTTTCCATGACCTCCTACTTCCTTTTCAATTCAATAGTAATTACGTAATCGTTAGGATCATGATTTTCCTCAACGTTTACTTTAATTCCAGATTCTTTGGCTAACTTAACGGCCCGCTTAATCGTATTGATTTGAACCTTTAAGTCCTTAGGCATGCGGTTAACCACACGCTTTTTTTGTTCAGTTTTACCCTTATTCTTAGCTTTGC
>ENA-UOOM01002540-UOOM01002540.1-fermentation-metagenome-genome-assembly--contig:-NODE-2540-length-14828-cov-4.590808_pt1 | contig 14828 bp, 10 predicted proteins | sample MGYA00245781_ERZ724031 | MGnify/ENA primary metagenome ERZ724031 (study PRJEB28704, sample SAMN03018317) | fermentation metagenome | biome: anthropogenic terrestrial biome; feature: soil; material... | reverse complement strand
GATCAATATGATAAAAGTTACATTAAAAGATGGCATTGTTCATGAATACAAAGATAATATTACTATTTACGAAGTGGCTAAAAGCTTAAGCGACGGTTTAGCAAGAGTGGCTTGTGCTGGCGAATTAAATGGTGAATTAGTAGACTTACGAACAGAAATTACAGAAGATTCACAATTAAATATTTTGACTTTTGATAGTGAGGGAGGAAAGCACGCATACTGGCATACTAGTACTCACATTATGGCGCAAGCTGTCAAAAGGTTATTTCCAAAGGCAAAGCTAGCAATAGGACCAGCTATTGACAATGGTTTTTATTATGATTTTGATGTAGAAAAAACATTTACACCAGAAGATTTAGAGAAGATTGAAGCAGAAATGAAAAAAATCATCAAAGAAAAAAATGAAATCGTAAGATTTACTTTACCGAGAAAAGAAGCTCTAGAAAAAATGATCGCTATGGGAGAAGATTACAAGGTAGAGCTTATTGAAAACTTGCCAGAAGACGCTATTATAAGCTTTTATTCACAAGGAGATTTTATAGATCTTTGTGCAGGACCCCATTTGATGAATACAGGTAGTGTAAAAGCCTATAAGCTATTGAGTATAGCTGGAGCTTATTGGCGAGGGGACGAAAAGAACAAAATGCTCCAAAGAATTTATGGGATTTCATTCCCGAAGAAGAGTCAAGTAGAGGAATACGTAGAGAAAATAGAAGAGGCAAAGAAGAGAGACCACAGAAAATTAGGAAAAGAACTGGACTTGTTCTCTTTACATGAAGAAGGCCCTGGATTTCCATTTTTTCATCCAAAGGGTATGGTTCTACGAAATCAATTAGAAAACTTCTGGAGAGAAGAGCATACAAAAAGAGGTTATAGCGAAATCAAAACGCCAACCATATTAGATGTAGAGCTTTGGAAGAAGTCGGGACACTGGGACAATTACAGTGAAAACATGTATACAACAGAAATAGACGAAAAGCAATTCGCTATTAAGCCTATGAACTGTCCTGGCTCTATGATGATTTATGAAAATCATATGCATTCTTACAGAGATCTTCCTGTGAGAATGGGTGAACTAGGATCTGTTCATCGTCACGAGCTATCAGGTGCATTACATGGGCTTATGAGAGTTCGTAACTTTACCCAAGATGATGCTCATATTTATATGACTCCTGAGCAGATGAAAGATGAGCTGGTTGGAGTAATTGAGTTGACAGATTATATATACAATGTCTTTGGCTTTAACTATCATATAGAATTATCTACAAGGCCCGAAAAATCTATTGGGTCTCAAGAACAGTGGGATAGAGCTACAGATGTTCTTAGAGAGGCTTTAGAATTTTTGGGAAAAGAGTATCAAGTAAATGAAGGAGATGGGGCTTTCTATGGTCCTAAAATCGACTTCCACTTAGAGGACTCTCTAGGAAGAACATGGCAATGCGGTACGATACAATTAGATTTTCAATTGCCTGAGAGATTTGATTTGACTTATGTAGGCTCAGATGGAGAAAAACATAGACCTGTAATGGTACATCGTACCGTACTTGGAAGTATTGAGAGATTCATAGGAATCTTAGTTGAGCACTTTGCAGGTGCATTCCCATTATGGTTGACACCTCAACAAGTAATCATCTTGCCAATCGCTCCAATTCATCACGAATATTGTGATAAAATCAAAAAGCTATATCGAGATAATGGTATAAGAGTAGATGTAGACTTTAGAGATGAAAAAATCGGCTATAAGATTAGAGAAGCTCAATTGCAAAAGACTCCTTATATGCTTGTAGTAGGAGATAAAGAAGTAGAGAATAATACCGTATCTGTAAGATCCAGAAAAGACGGAGACCAAGGCTCTAAAGATTACAATGAATTCTTGAATGAGATTTTAGAAGAAATAAATACGAAACAGATTTAAGTGGTAAGTTCTAAGTTCTATGTAAAAGCACAAGGTCACTTTTAGTGACCTTAAGCTTATAGTGGCTATAGGCGGATGCAAATTATTGATTACTGAACTCTTGCACCAAAGGAATACCCCAGGTATTTACTTAGAACTTACAACGTAGAACTTACAGCATAAAAAAAGCCCACAAGGGCTTTTTTTATGCTGATTTTAAGATGGTGTCTAATTCATCCCCATTAATCGTTTCTTTAGCTAATAAGATTTCAGCTATTTTGTGCAATTTGTTTATGTTTTCATAAATTACGCTATTGGCCATATTATAACAATCATCTAATATGGTGTTTATTTCTTCGTTGATAATATCTGAACTTGAAAAATCTTCTCGTTTATTAAAGGTTTTATTTTTGTAATGGCTCATACCGTATTCACAAACCATAGCAGATGCAATTTCATTGGCTTTTACCAAATCATTTTGAGCCCCCGAAGAAATTTCCTTAAAGATGATTTCTTCTGCTGCTCTTCCTGCTAGTAGTATGGTGATCTTGTTTTTGAGCTCTTCTTTCGTCAAAATAAATTTATCTTCACTTGATGTGTTTAGTACAAAACCTAAGGCTTTACCGTGAGGGATAATAGAAATTTTTTCAATATTATCATTATTAAGCACGCTACCTACTAAAGCATGACCACCTTCATGGAAGGCGACAATATGCTTTTCCTTATCTGTCAATACGGTGGTTTTGTTTTTAATACCAGCAACTGTTTTAATTAAAGCTTGATTAAGTTCCTCATTACCAATTTCGTTTAAATTATGTTTTACAGCTAATAAGGCGGCTTCATTTATTACATTTGCTAAATGAGCACCAGACATGCCATGGGTTTTTTTGGCTAGAGAAGCAATGTCTACATCATTTTTTACAGGTTTGTTTTTAAAGTGAACCTTCAAAATTGCTTCTCTAGCTTTTACACTAGGATTACCTACATATACGTGTCGATCAAATCTGCCCGGTCTTAAGAGTGCTTTATCCAAGATGTCCATTCGGTTTGTTGCTGCAATTACTATGACATTATCATATTCGTTAAAACCATCTAATTCCACTAATAGTTGGTTGAGGGTCTGATCTCTCTCACTATTATTATCCACGCTTCTTGAGATCCCTATTGCATCTAATTCATCAATAAATATGATGCAAGGTGCGTTTTTTTTGGCTTTTTCAAATAGAGAACGAATTCGGCTTGCGCCAATACCTACAAATTTTTCCACGAATTCAGAACCGCTAGCGTATAAGAATGTGGCTTTTGTCTCTCCTGCTAAAGCTTTTGCAAGTAATGTCTTCCCTGTTCCCGGAGGTCCGTAAAACAAAACGCCTTTAGGGATTTTAGCTCCAATTTTCAAGTACTTATTAGGATTTACTAAAAAATCGCAGAGCTCATTCATTTCATCTTTAATTTCATCGAGACCTGCTACATCGTTAAAGGTGATATTGCTTTTTTCTGTTATATCCTTTTTCTCTTCCTTAATAGAAGTGTTTGTTATAAATTGTGGGATATAGGCTGATTTCTTCTTATAAACTAAGTTGCCAACTAAGATAAATAATAGAGAAAGCCTAATCCATGGTGTGTTTAGTAAACCTAAGGCTTGAATATTTAGGAGTGACAAAGCTAATAAGGTTACTGCAGTTGTAGTCAAAATTTTCTCTTTGTACTTTAGCATCTTTTTCACTCTCCTTTTTTCTTGATAATATCTTGTGCAAATAGTAAAATATAATGAATCAAAATTGAATAAAAAGATAGTAAGTTTTTCCTCAAGTACTTAAACTAGGTTAAAAAAGTGTTACGAAAATATTATGGACAAATTATTAAAAAATATTTGACTATGATTACATAAGATGATATACTCTATTAGAAAACAAAGTAGAAGTTCACTTCTCACCTTAGGTTCTTGGGAGCAAAGGTAAATATTACGTGAAATTACGAACATGTATAAACGTGTATATTTATGAGCAGGTAGAACTTTGTCTATCTGCTTTTTTTCTTTTGTAAAGAGTTTTCTTTTTAAAATGCTGTTTCTATTTTTATGTGGTATGGATACTTAATAAGCTGAATGTGGAAAGCGGAAAAAAGAAACTTGAGTATATTGTTTAGAAAAGACGTTATAGCAAACAAAAGAAATATTGTTTATAAATTGGGGAAATGATTTTTCTCATTTAATTATATGGAGGTGTGTTAATATTAGCAAGGAATTCCAAATCAACGAACAAATCAGAGATAAGGAAGTAAGAGTAATTGACCAGGATGACAATCAGCTAGGAGTTATGAGTGGCAGAGAAGCTCAGAGATTAGCAGATGAAAGGGAATTAGATTTAGTTAAAATATCCCCTAATGCAAAACCACCTGTTTGCAGAATATTAGATTATGGAAAGTTTCGATATGAGCAAAGCCGCAAAGAGAAAGAAGCTAAAAAGAAACAAAAAGTAATTAATATTAAAGAAATTAGAATGTCTGCAAATGTTCAAGAACATGACTTAGATGTAAAGGCAAAAAATTGTCGCAAATTCTTAGAAAATGGAGATCGAGTAAAGGCTTCTGTGCGCTTTAGAGGCAGAGAGATGTCTTATACAAACGTGGGAAAAGATTTGCTATTAAAGTTTGCTGAAAAAGTCTCTGATGTTGGTAAAATGGAGAAACCACCTAGATTAGAAGGTAGAAGTATGGTTATCAACCTTGTGCCTTTAAAAGAAAACAATTAAATGCTAATGTCAAACTTTCGTTTGATGATATAAATAATAGCAATGTAGACGAAGGAGGAAGTAAAATGCCAAAAATGAAAAGTCATAGAGGAGCAGCAAAGAGATTTACTGTAACAAAATCAGGTAGAGTAAAAAGAGCTAAAGCTTTCAAAAGTCATATCTTAACAAAAAAGAGTGCTAAGAGAAAGAGAAACTTAAGACAAACTGGTTATTTAATGGGCGCAGATGCTGAAAATATAAAGAAAATATTACCTTATTAATATAAAGACTGATAGGAGGTTAAGCAAGTGGCAAGAGTAAAAAAAGCAGTAAATGCTAAGAAAAAACATAAAAAAATATTAAAATTAGCAAAAGGATATTACGGTGCGAAAAGCAAACAATATAGACCAGCTAATGAAGCGGTAATGAGAGCGCTTCGTTCTTCTTATGTAGGTAGAAAACAAAAGAAGAGAGATTACAGAAGCTTATGGATCACTAGAATCAATGCAGCAACAAGAATGCACGATTTGAGTTACTCTAGATTTATGAATGGTCTTAAAAAAGCGGAAGTGCAAATTGACAGAAAAATCCTTGCTCAATTAGCTGTTAACGATCCAGATGGATTCAAACAATTAGTTGATATTGCAAAAAGTAAGTTAGCATAGTACAACAATTAAGACCTCTTATTGAGGTCTTAATTCATTTACAATACGCTGTGTTCTCATGGTTTAGATTATTTAATGGAGATGTGCAAAGTGGAAAGGTATAGCCTTTTAAAGAGATTTATAAATTATTTTAAAGAGTACCAAATGCATAGCAGAAAATGGTTTAATCCAACTCAAATATTAGTTGTCGGGTTTGCAATTATGATATTAATTGGAGCTCTTATACTCATGACTCCTTTCTCCTCTGCTTCAGGAGAGTGGACAGATTTTGTTTCTGCACTTTTCACTGCTACTTCAGCAGTATGTGTGACAGGGTTAATCGTTGTGGATACTGGTACTTATTGGTCCGGATTTGGCCAATTTATTATTATCGCATTGATTCAAATCGGTGGATTGGGCTTTATGACCTTTACGACTTTAGCCTTTTTTATTGCAAGAAAGAGAATTGGGCTAAAAGAGCGACTTGTGCTCCAAGAGGGATTTAATGCCTATAATCTCGGGGGTATTGTAAAATATACGAAGTACGTCTTGCTGTATACCTTCACTGTAGAGCTAATAGGTGCAGTACTCCTTACCATTGGGTTTACACCAGATTACGGTTTGGGTAGAGGTATTATTATGGGGGTGTTTCATTCTATATCCTCATTTTGTAATGCTGGATTTGATTTGATTGGAAATTACCGAAGTATAACAGGTTATGTAGACAACTATATTATAACTATTACAATTGGAATGCTGATCGTAATAGGAGGATTGGGATTTTTTGTAGCCAGTGATATATTTAAAAAGCGAAGTTTTAAGAAGCTAGTCGTCCATACAAAATTAGTACTTATCATCAATATGGCTTTGCTTGTGGTGGGGATGATTTTGTTTTTCCTTTTTGAATACAATAATCCTGGAACAATGAAAGATTTGCCATTAGATGTCAAAATATTGGCCTCGTGGTTTCAATCCGTAACACCTAGAACAGCGGGTTATAATTCTTTAGATCTAGGAGCTATGACCACAGCGTCTTCATTTTTGACTATAATACTCATGTTTATTGGTGCTTCTCCTGGTTCTACCGGTGGTGGTATTAAAACCACTACTTTTGCTACCATACTACTTACCGTAGTATCTGTATTAAAAGGTAAAGAAGAGACAGAAGTATTTAAAAGAACCATTCCCATCAACGTAGTAAAAAGGGCCCTGTCTGTTGTATGCATAGCACTCTTCGTTGTCATCGTGGCAATAGCGATTCTAAGTTTTACAGAAGATGCAAGTTTTCTAGAAATCTGTTATGAAGTAGTGTCAGGATTTGCTACAGTAGGTTTGACAATGGGTATTACGCAAGAGTTAACTACTGTAGGAAGATTGGTAATTATTTTAACTATGTTTATTGGACGATTAGGGCCGCTTACTATTGCCTTGGCCGTAGCCCAATTACAGTCGTCAAGTCACAAAGGAAAATATAGATATCCAGATGGAGATATTTTAGTAGGGTAGGTGTGAATGATGAAAAATCAATTTGCAGTAATAGGTATAGGAAGGTTTGGGTACAGTTTAGCTACTTCTCTATACAATTTAGGCTACGATGTAATAGCTATTGATGTAAGAGAAGATATCATTAGAAATATATCAGATAAAGTTACGTACGCTGTTCAGGCAGATGCCACCAATATGGATACTTTAGAGGAACTTGGTCTAAGAAATGTAGAAGTTGCAATTGTGTCTATTGGAACAGATGTTAATAAGAGCATTTTAGCTGCTTTAAATGCCCTAGAGCTTGGCATTAAAAAAGTTTATGCCAAAGCCTTAAATGAACAACAAGCCAAAGTCCTTTATAAAATTGGGGTGCACAAGGTATTTTTACCCGAACGGGATATGGGAAGAAAAGTTGCTCACAATATCGTCTCAAACAATATCTTAGATTTAATTGAATTAGACCCAAACCATAGTGTTATGGAAATTAACGCCCTAGAAGAATGGGGAGGTAAGAGTCTTGCAGAGTTGGACTTGCGGGCTAAGCACGGTATTAATGTCATTGCAGTAAAAAGAGGAGATCACTTAAATATCTCTCCTAAACCAACAGATAAAATCTGGAAAGACGATATTTTAGTTTGTATAGGTGACAATAAAACTCTCTATTCCTTGCAAAGCTAAGGTGATTCTATGCAGTATATAGAAAGTCATGAAAACAAAGCTATAAAACACCTACAAAAGCTGAAGATGAAAAAATACCGAGAGAGCTCAAAAGAGTATATCTTAGAAGGCTATAAAGTTATCGAAGATGCAATAGAAAGTGGCGAAAAACTTAAATCGATTTTTATATCTGCTAAAAGTACAAAAAAGTATAGGAATATACGTGAATTAGTAAGAGAAGACCTGCCAATATATGAGGTAGAAGATCATCTCTTTGAAAAGCTTACTTCTATGGAGCATTCAGAGGGAATCATTGCTATTAATTCCTTTCCTCAGATAATGGACTTTAGGGATTCTAGTGTACTTATTCTTGATCGTTTGCAAGACCCGGGAAATTTAGGTACCATTATTCGAACTGGGGATGCTGCTGGGTTTCACAATATTATTTGTAGCAAGGGCTGTGTGGATATTTACAATGACAAGACCATTCGTGGAACAATGGGGTCTTTATTTCATGTCAATATAAAAAAGGACGCAGATATTTTACAGGAAATAGACTCTATTCGAAAAAAAGGATATACTATAGTAGGCACTCAATTGAACACAGATTACTTCTATACGAATATAGAAGCAAAGAAAAAATATGCCTTAGTCATTGGAAATGAAGCAAATGGAATTTCAAAGGAAGTATTAGATGCATGTGATTTACATGTCAAAATTCCTATTTATGGTAAGGCAGAGTCTTTAAATGCATCTATAGCAGCTGCAATCATCATGTATCATATAGCTACTTTGTAGGATGGATTTGACATATTTTTAAATTATGGATATAATATCTATCGCATGAATACGAGAAACTTGCAAAGCGTTTCTTACGTTTATCTTTGATAAAAACAGAATAATAAGGCAATGAAGGAGAAAAGTAAATGGGTAATCTTTTATTAAAGAGAGTAGGTACATTAGCTGGAAGTACTTACAATAACAGGCCATTGAAGTTCGCTCTTAAGCTTTAAGGTGGAAATAACAGTATACCTTAACGGTTAAAACCGATACATTTAAAGAGGATTCACATCAATTAGGGTGGTACCGCGGTTTATAAAAATCGTCCCTTGCTTATAGCAAGAGACGATTTTTTTACGCGAACTAATGAGCTAAGCGAAAGCGAAGCTTTCGTAGTAAATATCTGACGAAACAATCAAATAGCTTGCTAATTTGATTGAGGAGTTAGATATTTACGTAAATGAAAGCTTTAGGTTTCATTTAGCGAATGGCGCGACCGCAGAATCGGCGAAGGAGATTCTAAGGTTTACTCTACAATAATCATTGAACAGGGAGAGGAGTAAAAAAGTGAAAGAAAAATTAGAAAACATTCAGGCAGTTGCCTTGGGTGATATCCAATCTGTAAATACTTTAAAAGAGTTAGAAGAAATTCGAGTAAAGTATTTGGGAAAAAAAGGAGAATTGACAAATATCTTAAAGGGTATGGGCAGTTTGAGCAAAGAAGAAAGACCTGTCATAGGAAAAGTTGCAAATGAAGTTCGAGAAGCTATTGAAGGTAAAATAGAAGAACAAAAACTAGCTATGAAATCCATCGAACAAAATAGAAAATTTGATCAAGAATCAATAGATATTACTTTACCTAGCAAAAAAGAGGAATTAGGTGGATTTCATCCTTTAAATAGGGTCATTGAAGAATTATCCGATGTCTTTATAGGGATGGGTTTTACAATTGAAGAAGGACCTGAAATTGAATGGTCAAAGTATAATTTTGATATGCTAAACGTGCCAAAAGACCATTCTGCTAGAGATTTACAAGACACTTTTTATGTAGCGGATGAAGTGGTTCTTCGTACCCAAACATCACCTATTCAAGTTCGCACCATGTTATCACAAAAGCTACCTATTAAGATGATTGCACCAGGCAGAGTGTACCGAAGCGATGAAATTGATGCTACTCATTCTCCAGTTTTCCATCAGGTAGAAGGCTTAGTAATTGATAAGGGGATTACCATGAGCGATTTAAAGGGAACCTTAGATATGTTTGCTAAGATTTTATTTGGACCAGAGACCAAGACAAAATTTAGACCTCATCAATTTTATTTTACTGAGCCAAGTGCAGAAATGGATGTAACTTGTTTTATGTGCGGCGGCGAAGGATGTCGCGTTTGTTCTAATACAGGTTGGATTGAAATACTAGGTTGTGGTATGGTTCACCCTAATGTACTTAAGGATTGCAATATTGATCCAGAAGAGTACAGCGGATTTGCCTTTGGTATGGGCTTAGATCGGATTGCCATGATTAAGTACGGAATTTCAGATTTAAGATTGATGTTTGAAAATGACATTCGATTCTTAAAACAGTTTAAATAAGGAGAGGTTTTTATGTTTACATCGTTAAATTGGTTAAATGACTTTGTTGAAATAGATGATATACAAACGAAAGAATTTGAAGAAAAGATGACCATGTCTGGCACAAAGGTCGAGGGAATCGAAGAATTAGGAAAAGAGGTCACAAATGTAGTTGTAGGTAAAATTCTCTCTATTGAAAAGCACCCTGATGCGGATAAACTAGTAGTAACAAAGGTAGATGTTGGAGAAGAAGTAATTCAAATCGTAACAGGTGCAAACAATATTCGCCAAGGAGACTATATTCCAGTAGCTAAAATTGGTGCAAAATTAAAAGATTTAAAAATTAAAAAGTCAAAGCTTAGAGGCATAGAATCCTGTGGCATGATGTGTTCTGCTGGAGAGCTAGGTATGAATACCTCTCTACTCCATAAAGAGGATACAGAAGGAATTTATATTTTGAAAGAGGAATATGCCCTTGGCTCTGACGTAAAACCTATTTTAGGTTTAGATGACAAAATTGTCGAATTTGAACTAACTGCAAACAGATCCGATTGCTTATCCCTTATGGGAATAGCAAGAGAGGTTTCAGCAACTTTTGATCGCCATCTTGTCTTTCCAATTGTGGAAGTAAATGAGATACAAGAAAAGATTGAGGATTATCTAAAAATCGCTATCGAAGATGAAGAGCTTTGCCCTCGTTATGCAGCGAGAATGGTAAAGGTAAATAAAATTGAGCCATCTCCTGACTGGATGCAAAGAAGGCTTTTAAACAGTGGCATTCGCCCAATTAGTAATATTGTAGATGTGACCAACTATGTCATGCTAGAAATGGGGCAACCTCTTCACGCTTTTGACTACAATAAGTTAAATACTGGAGAGATTTTAGTTCGAAGAGCTCATAAATCAGAAAAATTAACTACGCTAGATGATATAGATAGAGAACTAACAGAAGATATGATTGTCATAACCAATGGCAAAGAGCCAGTAGCTATAGCAGGAGTTATGGGTGGAGCTAATTCTGATATTGATGATAATACAACAATGGTAGTTATAGAGGCAGCTGCCTTTAACAAGAAGAGTGTCCGATTAACTGGAAGGAAATTAGGTCTTAGGAGTGAAGCTGCTAATCGCTTTGAAAAGGGTGTAGACCCTAATCTTGCAGCTATGGCAGCAGACCGAGCTGCTCAATTGCTTGAGGAAATGGGTGCTGGCACGGTTTTACAAGGAATGGTAGATGTTTACCCTAAAAAGGTAGAGCCAGTCACAATAGAAGTAGATGCTGACTGGATCAACAAGCTTATAGGAATTGAAATATCTGTTGATGAAATGAAGGAGTATTTAGAGCGCTTATTCTTAAACGTAGAAGTAAATGGAAATAAGCTTTTAGTAGAAACCCCAACCTACCGCCAAGATTTAGAAATCAAAGAAGATATTGCAGAGGAAATCGCTCGATTATATGGCTATAACAATATTCCAAACACTATTATGAAGGGTGTAACTACAAAAGGCGGCCGAAATAAAAAACAAGTTCTTGAACTAGATATTCGAAATACACTTCGCTTTAAAGGATTTTATGAGATTTTAACGACTTCATTTACAGGAATGAGCCGATTAACTGCTTTAAATATTACACAAGAAGATCCATTGTTTAATAGCGTAAAAATAATCAATCCTTTAGGAGAAGAAAATAGCATTATGAGACCTACTCTTTTACCAGCTATGCTTCAAGTGCTTTCTCATAATTACCATAGAAACGCTAGCGAGGCAATGTTATTTGAAATTGCAACGGTATATAGCAATGTAGAAGATTTAGGAAAAACATTGCCTCTTGAAGAGAAAAAGCTTTGTTTAGGGATGTATGGCGATAAAGATTTCTTTACTTTAAAAGGATATGTACAGCTTTTATTAGAAAAATTAAGAATAAGTGAAGAGCTTGAATACAATAGATTAAGTCACCCAAGTTTCCATCCAGGTAGAGCTGCTAGACTACTTATTGGAAATGAAGAGGTGGGCGTTCTTGGAGAACTTCACCCAATAGTTGTAGAAAATTACGACTTACCACAAAGAGTCTATGTATGTGAACTAAATATTGATAAGCTCTTTGCTTTATCTAAAGAAGAAATCACATTTACAGAACTTCCAAAATACCCAGAAATGACTAGGGATATGGCTTTACTTGTAAAAGAACAAGTAACAGCAAAAGAAATAGAAGATATTATTAAAGCAAATGGAAAAAATCTATTACAAGATGTAAAAATATTTGACATCTACCGTGGAGAACAAATTCCAGAAGGCCACAAGAGCATGGCTTATTCTTTAGTCTTTAGAGCAAAAGACCGTACTTTGACAGATGGAGAAGTAAATGAAATCTTCACGAAGATTATTGAAGAAATAGAAGTAAAATTAGAAGCAAAATTGAGAGACGCATAAAAAAAACTGATGCGCAAGCATCAGTTTTTTAGCTACCAGCTATTAGCTGGCCAGTATTTCTTACGGGTATTTCTCTTTGGTCAGCCACAGCTACTAGCGACTAGCATTTACAATTGTTTAACGATCATTCAATAACGATTCAACGCGCTAAAGTTACATTTTGACTAAAAAGGATACCTAAGGCCTGATGGCTTTATTCATCCTGAGCATTGATTTTAATAAACATCAATGTAACAAAAACCTGTATATACACACTGACTATCCCTTGGAAGAATCCTTGGAGGATGCTTATAATCAAGTGGTTTTCTAGTGGCATTAGAAAAGAGAATAAAAGGTTTAATGCCAAAAACGAACATATGTCTAGGAGAAAGTAAGAATGAAACACTTTCCACCAAAACTTTTTTGCAGTATTGCGGCTATATGCAAAAGATTGAATTGTTTTCTGATCTTTTAAAACCATAGACTGTTGATAAAACAATAGATCGATAAGCAGTTTCAGCATAAAAATTGAAAGGAAAATACTCACAAGGCTTATCAAGAGGGTGTAGGATTCAATCATGGTATAAATAAATACACTCATAAGCCCAAGAAACATCATAATGCCAGTGTACGCTGTAAGAGCGAAAAAGAGTCCGCCAAACTTTCCTTTAATAGCAGTAAAACTCATCTTTGCGGTAATTGATTTACCCAATTGATCCTCTTGGACCATATAAATTATTATAGGGAAAATGAAGACGTTCGTAATAAAAAAAAGGATTCCTAGTATTATTACGACGCCAGGAGGAACTTGCTGTAAAGATTCTATTGTAGACTCCCCAATATATAAGTATAATAAACTAAAAGTCATAAAGGGAATAGTAGCTAATGATAATAGCTCATATAGATTTCTTTTAAAAATATGTATACTCTCTACGAACATATTTTTAAAAGAGATAGTATGTGTATCAGAACGATTCATATAAACCTCCTTTGATTTCTCTTAAGGTGTTGTATTTAAATTACTACTTTTACAAATAGAATTCATAGAGTATTATTATATCACTATATTTTTTTAGGGGAAAGGATAATAAAACCATTATCTAATATTTTAGCTAAAAATGAAGATTGATAGCGTTTTTGGTGAGATAAAATATACACTTTTAAGGATGTAAATTGTTTACAAATCTGATATCGGTATCATAGAGTGTCCTATCGTTGACCTTATGATATAATGTAACGAGTAAGCCGTTAATTTGGATAGGAGATTGGTCGAGGCAATCTGCGGCTTATTTATGATATTAAACATACATAGCTAGTTCGGCGAAAGGAGAATCATTTTTTGATAAATAAAAATAGATGTTATCATCTAGGTTTAGACGTTGGCTCAACTACTATAAAACTAGTGATTTTTGATGAAGAATTAAATATTGTCTATAGCAAATACAAGAGACATTTATCCAATATACAAACAACCTTTAAAGGAATCATTAACGAGGCCTATGAAGAGTTGGGAAACATTAATGTTACTGCAGCCGTAACGGGTTCTGCAGGACTTTCTATCTCTAATTGGTTGCAGATAAGTTTTGTACAAGAAGTTATTGCGTCTACAAAGACTGTAGAAACGCTAATACCCAAGACGGATGTAGCTATTGAACTAGGTGGAGAGGATGCTAAAATCACTTACTTTGATCAATCCTTAGAGCAGCGGATGAATGGAACCTGTGCAGGTGGAACAGGTGCATTTATCGATCAAATGGCTACGTTGCTTCAAACAGATGCATCTGGACTAAATGAACTTTCTAAAAACCATAAGGTGATTTATCCTATTGCATCTCGATGTGGTGTTTTTGCAAAAACAGATGTGCAGCCTCTATTAAATGAGGGGGCAGCTAAAGAAGATATTGCTGCATCGGTACTACAGGCAGTAGTTAATCAAACAATAGGTGGCTTAGCATGTGGTAAACCCATTAGAGGAAACATTGCCTTTTTGGGAGGACCCTTACATTTTTTATCTGAACTTAGAGAGAGATTTATCGAAACCTTACAATTAAGAGAAGAACAGGTCATATACCCAGAAAACGCGCAATTATATGTTGCTATGGGTGCGGCTTTATCATCTAAAGATGAAGGCAAGGAGATTTCTTTCTCCACTATAAATAGCAAATTAGATCATATTGATGAATTTCAACATGAAGAAGTTCAAAGATTAGAGCCTTTATTTAAAGACTCTAAAGAATTAGAAGATTTTTATGAGAAACACAATAAGTACAAAGTGCAAAGAGCAGATTTAAGTAGTTATAAAGGCAATGTGTTTTTGGGGATTGATGCAGGTTCAACGACATCAAAGGCGGCATTAATTGGCGATAATGGGGAGCTTTTGTACACCTATTATAGTAGTAATTTAGGAAGCCCTTTAAACCAAGCTATTGTAATATTAAAAGATGTGTATGAGGTATTGCCAAAAGACCTTAAAATTAGCAAGAGTACTGTCACAGGTTATGGTGAAGGACTTATTAAATCAGCCCTTAGAATCGATTTAGGCGAAATTGAGACTATGGCTCATTTTAAAGGAGCTCAGCACTTCTTACCACAAGTAGATTTTATCTTAGACATTGGCGGTCAGGATATGAAAGCCATGAAAATTAAAGATGGGGTCAT
>ENA-UOOM01002539-UOOM01002539.1-fermentation-metagenome-genome-assembly--contig:-NODE-2539-length-14833-cov-6.716606_pt1 | contig 14833 bp, 20 predicted proteins | sample MGYA00245781_ERZ724031 | MGnify/ENA primary metagenome ERZ724031 (study PRJEB28704, sample SAMN03018317) | fermentation metagenome | biome: anthropogenic terrestrial biome; feature: soil; material... | reverse complement strand
AAGCAAGTAATTAAATACAATGAAACGAAGAATTAGAAAGAAATGTGGGTGATTATCATGACAATTAATTATGAACAGGCACTTGTGAGGATACATCGTTTGGAGGATGAATATGGCAGCATTTTATATGTACCGGATAATAATTTAGAGTTTAAGCAAGTTCAGAACTTGCTTAATGTTAAGGAAAAACTTAATCATAAGCGAGTTGATAACCTTACTAGATTTGGATATTCCGTAAGTCAAATAGCTCAAATAGTTAATAGAACTAATAGGACAGTTTACACTTATTTAAAACATAATAATATGAGGCCTAAATGTTCTTTTAAATATCGAGTGACAATGCCTGATTTATCTCACAACATTTATACCACATCTTTAATTAATTTAGCTAATATACTTTGTCACACGCAATCAATTAATTTGACAAAATGTGCAGTTAAGCAGTTGAAAGCACGAGGCTGTCTTATTAAAAAGATTAAGTCTATATGGTGCGAAATACCGAATGGCGATTATTACTGCCTACCTTACTTTGATAATATAGTCACTAAAAATGGCCTGGATTCTTATATCTACAATACATAATTAATAAACATGGATTATAATAGATGCATTACTAATTGTTATTCTTACCTATTGTATGGGAGTGATCACATGGGTTTATTCAATGATATTGATTGAGATGAAACAGCAAATAGAACTGATAAATTTCTAAAAAATAAAAAGTAGAATAATGGTATAATAATTGTGGGTTATAAGTATGTATACCAATGTTATATTAGTATAGGTAAGTAAATATCCTCCTTGAGGTTGGCAGATTTGGTAATTGTCTACGGTTCGATTCCGTAGCTACCAATAGATTTGTTCACTGTTTTTTAAAGAAATAATTTGGTTAATAATGTGTGCATTAGAAATAAATATTATTACTAAAGTGAACAGATCTATTAATTTTATTGTTATTACAGTAATTTTATATTTATTTCTAAGGTTGGCTATGTACCTTAAACATAGCATTGTGGGAATGTATTACAAAGGTAGCATAGCGGTCTCCAAAACCGCTAATGTGGGTTCAATTCCTGCTGTTCCTGTTATAGCAGAATGAAGTTGGTTGTCTCGAACTTTCGGAACTGCTAGCAATTCTTAATAGCTATTAAGATTTGTGGCACTCGCAAGAGTGCCTTTTTATTTTGTCAAAGGAAAAGGAACATCCTAAAGCTGATACTGATACAGGATTCAAGGTGTTTAAGCTTGAAAAGTCTACTATCAAACAATGGGACGAGAATCCAGAAAACTTTGAAGCACAATTAGAGTTGATTCATAGCCCCTTTACTCAAGATTCTACCAATGACCAAAGAGCAGAAGAAATTGCTATTAAGAGCGGTATTGATTTAGAAGTACCCCCAGAAGTAGATGGATATAGAGTTGAAAATGGTGTCTGTCAAAGATGTATTTGATGAGTATGAGGATAAAGGCGACGATAACGGTGTTGTTGGTTATCATGGCCAACTGGACATACGCCCACCATATCAGAGAAATTTCATATATAAGCCGGCCGAAGCTAAAGCAGTTATTAATACTGTATTACATGGCTTCCCGTTGAATGTTATGTATTGGGTTGTTGATGGGTCAAATAGTTATGAAGTTCTCGATGGACAGTTAATTCTTTAATACGCTCAAATGCAATCATATCAACACTTCCAATATAATTGACAAAATTAATTCGCAAAAAAGTGTATCAAGCTGTTGCATAATTTGAGCAAGCATGTATAATAATATTTGTCAACAAGCTAAGAAACAAGCCAAAGCACATGTTCTTTTTCCTCCGCGAAAAAGGTACGCTTAATCTAAAATACGCCACAGACGACCATTGTGTTGCTGTTTTGTGATTTTTTTTTTAATTCCTGGCAAGCCTATTGCTCGCTTTGTGCTTTGATAAATTGCAGGTATAGTTTAGTGGTAAAACGAAAGCCTTCCAAGCTTTAGTCGCGAGTCCAATTCTCATTACCCACTTTAATGGGCCTATAGCTCAGCTGGTTTAGAGCGCACGCATGATAAGCGTGAGGTCGATGGTTCAAGTCCATTTAGGCCCATATAGTCCCGTAGTTCAACGGTAAAACACCCGGTTTATACCCGGCATTGACAGTAGATTTTTCTGTGTATTGCAGGTTCGAATCCTGCCGGGACTATAATCCGAAGGTGATTACACAATAAAACAGCAGGCATGGTTGACACATTCACCCTAAGCCTGCTGCTTTATTTTGCTTAATATTTGTAATTAGTATTTGCATGTATTCTATTTTTATTGTATAATAATTATGTTTAAGAACGAAAGAGCTTTTTGAGAGAGCTAATAGAAGATAGGAGGTGATTAACTGTTAACAAAAATATAGAAATATGTAGACTATTATAGAAATATTTGCTATAATATTCATTAGAAAGTTAAACATGGAAGTGAATATTATGACAATTTTAAAACCTAAAGATGTCGCTGATCGTTTAGGAATAACCACTAGAACCCTCCAAACATGGGATCGAAAGGATATTCTTAAGGCTAAACGCTCACCTACTAATCGCAGATTCTATACAGAAGATCAAATCAATCAATATTTGAATAAAAATAGTCTAAGCTCAAATAAAAAACAAGTTGCTTATGCCAGAGCATCAACTTATAGTCAAAAAGATGACTTAAAAGATCAATTAAGCTATATTCGACAATACGCTAACGCACAAGGTATCGTATTAGACGAAGAAATAAGCGATATTGGCAGCGGCTTAAACTATAAACGGCAAAAATGGAATAATCTTCTAGACGAAGTAATGAACAACAAAATAGATAAAATTTATATTACTTATAAAGATAGATTTATCCGTTTTGGCTATGATTGGTTTGAAAACCTATGTAAAAAGCATGGGACTGAAATAATTGTTTTGAATAATATTGACACTAGTCCTGATAAAGAACTGGTTGATGATCTGATAAGTATAATTCATGTGTTTTCATGCAGACTATATGGCTTAAGAAAATACAAGAAAAAGATTAGAAGTGAGTACTTAAATGACGATCAAGACACAAGTAGTGAAGCTAAAAGTTAATAAGACCATGCAAAAGCAGCTTGATGCTCTATGCGACTATCGGCGATACTGCTGGAATAAAGGCTTAGAAACTTGGCAATTAATGTATGAAGCTCATACATTAAACCAAAAAGATAATCCCAGTCCTAACGAACGCAGAGTCCGTGATGAACTAGTCGCAAATAAAGCCGACTGGCAATATGATTTGTCTGCCAGATGTTTACAATTAGCGATTAAAGACTTAGCTAATGCTTGGAAGAACTTCTTTGATAAGTCACAATCTGATTGGGGATACCTAGTTTTAAATCAAAGAAAGCTCCCAGACAAGGCTTTAAAACTGATAGGGCTAAGATTGTTAATGGCAGGCTTCGCCTTGACCGCCCAAGAAGCATTTCAAAAGACTCTTGGCATGACCTATCAAGCTATGAAGTTTTAAAGATGAGTGAAGTCAAAGTAGTAAGTATCTTCAAAGAAAAAGGAGCTTATTATGTGGCTTTGCCTTATGAAGAAGAAATTGAACTAAAAGCTAAAACCCAGCAAAAGACAGCAGTTGATGTCAATGTGGGTCACTTTAACTATACCGAGGGGCAAATCAATATTTTGCCTGCTAAATTGCAAAAACTTTATAAGCGTATCAAACATTATCAAAGAATGCTGGCACGTAAAAGAGAAGTTAACGGTAAGTTAGCTACTAAATCAAATAATTACTTTGCAGTGAGAACCAAACTGCAAAGAGATTATCGCAAAGCAGCTAATATTCAAAATGATCTATTACAAAAATTTACTACTAAGCTTGTTAATAATTACGATCAAATTGTAATTGAAGATTTGGCAGTCAAAGAAATGATGATGACGCATGTAGCTTCAAAAGGAATGCAGAGATCACTTTTTAGCAAGTTTAGACGAATACTAACTTATAAGTGTGATTGGTATGGCAAAGAATTAATCTTGGCTGATAAAACATACCCATCAACTCAAAGATGTGCTGCGTGCGGTTATGTCAAAAAAGGCGAGGAAAAGATCACTTTGCAGGGCAATAAAAAGCATGGTACCAAACATAATGAGTATGTCTGTTATGGGTGTGGCTACAAGAATGATCGAGATGAAAATGCAGTTTTAAATCTTTTAGCTTTGGCAAAATAAAGAAAATAAACAGGGCTGGCTAGGTCCTTAAGCTGTAAGAGCTAGTCAATGTGATTACTCCTATTTGGAATATCAGAATACTAGTGAAGACGACAGTAAATGAAACAAAGAAAGGAAAAATATATCTTTCTGATATGTAGAAAATTCATATTCTTCTACATATTTCCATGTTTTATATAGCAGTAAAAATTATGGGAAGAAAAGCATTACCAGATTCAGAAAAGAAGAGCAAGATAATTATTATCAGATTAACGGAGGCTGAGTATAAACAGGTTGATGAAAAGGCATGGGCTTCAAGACGGTCAAAGTCAGAGTTTGCCAGAGATGCAATTAACAGATATCTAAACAGTGCAGACAGTGACAAGGACTGCTTGCAATTTAGTAAGAAACATAGCAATAATTAGCACTTCACAGACTATTATGCAACTTATCTAGTTGAATACTGCAATAAAAAGGGCATCACTAATGTGATGTCTTTTTTTATTATGCATATGGGTTAATAGCAGTGTCACTTGTACCTTTAACGCTATCTAAATTATGTTCCTTAAGAATATCAGTCTTTTCAGGTGTAAGGTTAGCAGAAAGCATACTGTATGTAAATTCATCGTCAGTATTACCATAAATTTTTTCTCTAAGGTAATCATAGGCAAGGAGTACATAGACGGAGCAGCTGGCCGAGTGATCGCCTTTGCCTTTACGTTTTTCTATGACTTCTCTAGTATCACCATTAGCAGTTTCTTCATTTCTGATAAGAACATTTTGCCAATGAGTAATATACCTGTTAAGTGCTTCATCACGGTGTGCCCAGAAATGAACTTTTCCACGCTTCATCAAGTCAATAAAGCGCTTATGCTGTACCAGTTTGTCTGCAGATACAACATGTGTCTTTTCATTCCATGATGGTTGCAACTGGCCAGTAGCAGAGTATAGTCCACTTGTGGGGTTGCTTGGATATTTAACACCCCAAACTTTATTCTGCCCATATATATCAATAAGGTGGTGTATCTTTTCACCACTGTCCCCAACATCAGCAAAGATTAAGTCAGGGTTATAAGGTTTAAGCATTTTGTACAGGTGCCTAATATCCTCACCTGCTTGCCCTACAGTAGGCCTTACACCTTGAACTTGGAAGTCATTGATAATATCAAATCTGTTGTTTTCAGTGATACCAGCAATAACTACAGTATGTTTGATACCCCAGTCAATACCAACAAGAATAAATTTATAATCTGCTCTGTTTTCTACCTTGGTAGGAAAAGCAGCATGGTCAAGAATATCTGAATCATATACCTTAAGGTTTTGGTCTTCATAAGGTTCACCTAAGCAGTAATTATAGAAAGATTGCTTAGACTTTGCCTTAAGTTCAGAAGCTTTAAGCATATCTGCAGTTATCCAGACAGCGTCCATTTGATTAACTGTATAGCCACGGATGCCTGAGGTGTCTGCAGTACGGCTAGGATACCTGCATAGATAGTGGCCAGAGTACCAGCGGTCAAGTTTCTTGCCACATTTTTTACATACATAGATAAAGGTGCCCGGTCTAACTGTTCTAGCTTTGTAGTCTACCCCGTCTTCATCTACTTGCAGCATATTGCCTCCTGCTTCAATGCTTGAGCCATCATAAGCATCATAGGACAATTCATTCTCATATCCGCAGTGGTTACACTTAATAGACCAGAACCATTGATCAGAGTGCTCATAAAGGTCATCTATACCCATGCCTTTGGCAGTTGGCGTAGACCAGCGTCTAAGTACTTTATAGGGTGAGGAAGATATAGAACCCTCAATAGATTGTTCTGCACTGGCACTAACATGGTCATATTCATCAACAGAGGCAAAGTCAGCATTGATACCTTCAACGGAGCTGGATTTAGAACTTGTTCTAAAAGTAAGGAACGAATTTCTTATTTGCTTAACATTAACTGAATTAGTGTCACCTATAATACTTCTATAATATGGGCTGGAGTTCAATACAGAGTTTAGTCTCATTTGAACAAAGTCTCTCATTTGTTTAAGAGTTGGAAACGTATATAGGCAGTTAACACCAGCTTGAGAGTGAACGTCAGCCCACCAGATCATAAAGGCGACCCCTAATTCAGAGAAGCCTAGCTGTCTTGCCTTTTTTATAACAAGGTTTGGGTAGATGTCATTCATAGGCTGAATTTGAAAAGGTCTATGCGCTACTGCCTTGGCTGGGTTGCCTCCTCCATACTTGGGGACTATAAAGGTTGGTTTTTTGCCACCATTACCTATTCTGTGGTACTTAAGTTCATATAGACTAGGAACAAGGAAGGCTAAAGTAGCAGATAGTTGTTCAGGCGTTATTTCATCTGTACCAAACGTACTAACTGCGATTTTAGCGATTTGTTCTCCTGAGAAAGTCTTAGGTGTAATTATACCTAAAGGGTTATCCCTCATTTTATCTCTTCTTTCTATTTACCTGTAGCATTGGTATTGTTTTGTTGCTTTTGTTCTTTGGTTATTAGGTTAGCAATATTTTCATCAGTAAGCTTGGCTAAGTCATGCAAGTCTACATGTTTGGTCTTTGTTTCTTTACCTTCATCGTCCTTAGTAACTTTTTGGATAACTTTAACAGAGTTTTCAATAATGTTTTCTTCAGGGGTACTCAACTTAGGTATAGCACCTGAACCAGAGCTAGTACCAGTATTTTCAATATCATCAATTTTAGAGAAAACGTCATACATATTTTTAAGGTCAGTTGTATCCCTAATTTTAAGCTCGCCTGATTGGACTTTGGCTCTAGCATCAGTAAGCATTCTCTTAAGAATACTATTGAAGCCATTGATAATAGTTTTCTTATCTTTATCTACACTTGCATTCTTACTGTCAAGCAAGTCTTTCATATCATTAGTTAGCATTATGCTCTCACAACCTCTCGGATACTAACTATTTTCTTTCTATTATGTGCTTCTGTGAAGTACCGGCAATGTGCTGCATATCTGCACACATAGTATACTTCTTTATTTGGTAGTAGCAGTTTAGTACATGCAAGAAGAAGTCCTTTTTTACTTATGCCACCTTTTCGGGAGTTGATGGGGCAACCGCATACAGCACAATAGATATCATATTTAAAGCGTTTATCATGTTTACGCAGGTGGGACTGCTTAATAGCATTACTTACTAGAAAGTGCCTATAGTCGTTAATATCAATTTTGTAGGTATAGTATTTAATCAATGGTGCATGCTCCTCCTATATTTATTCCATTTATAGGTAGTACGAGTAAGATTATTTATCTTATGGATATATTGATTTGTCTGTTTTATGCTACTGATGGTATGGTCAGTTTTAACAACTGTATACCAAGATAATAGAGCACACCCCAGAGTAGTAAAAGCAGGGTTAATAGAAGTCTGCTGTTTATAAGATAAATAAAAATACCCGCCTAAAAATACTAGTGTGTAAAGACTGCAAAATAAAAACTTAGCTAATATAATAGTTACATCTTGCTTATTTCTCATTTATTTCTAACCCCATCTATTTATTACACTAATAATTTAGCATATATAGGACGGCTAAATTATTAGTGTTAGTAGGTAAGGTGGTGCATATATATGTTCATGCTGGTTGTTTGCATTGCACAGGGTGTAATAATTTACTTGCTACATATAATCAATATAGTGTTAACTATTAGTACATCAAGACTAACTAAGAGAAAGTATCTAATGATACTGGTTACACTCATATTAGCTTCAGCATATCTATGGTATACTTATAGCATATGCAGGCTTGCATCAATGTGGCTTTCTCTTATAGTAATAATATCTTTCTTAATGAGCATACGTAGGTAGGTTAGATAAATGGCAGTAAACAGAGAGAGTAGCAACAATCACTTAGAAGAGCATATAGACCAGTTAGAAAAGCTTCTTAAGGGTCAGGACAGTGTAAAGGGTGACTACTCTAAGCTTGACATAGATGCTATTAAGAGTGAAATATGGTCAATGCAGGCAGAGCTGCATAAATTGGGTCAAGAAAGCAATACTTTGCAGGATAAGTACTTTAAGCTTGAGAGTTCCCACCTAGACTATAAGGCTAGGTTGGAAGCACTAGAGCAGGAAGTAGACAAGTTTCAAGGCAGAGACAAAAAGAGTGCGGCCCAGGCAAAGAATATAGTGTATAATTTCTTATACATTATACTAAGTGTAATTTTAGGTTATTATGCAGGTCAAATAGGAAAGTGGTAGACAATGAGTTCTAAATATAGATATCCAGTAGGAACAAAAGAAAACGTAGCAGTAGTTGCATTATTAGACGATAGTATAAATGGTGAGGTTACAGGCATTGTGCCAAGCACAGTTGGCTGGGTTCGTGAGGGAGCAACTAAAGTTATTAATACAATAGGTGGGAGCTATAGTGACCCTACGCTTATGATTATTCCCTACTCAGCTAGGACAACAGATGACTTTAGTAATATTACATCTGTAGACAGAACAACACCTAGAATAAGAGTAAATGGAAACTTCATTACTAAAATTTATAGTGGTTCTATGGCGATACCAAAAGATGTACAGGATTCTGTACATGTATTACAAGATGTATCTGCTGATATGGATCCAGCAGCTTACACAGCTGAAGTTAAGAATGCTATCAAAGTAGCAAAAGAGTATTTTAAAGAGGCCTAGTAAGGTTTATGACAGTATGGTCACATATTAAAACTCATATACCTGAATTAGTGATAGCTGGGATATTTCTCATAGCTATCTTTACTTTTGTACATAATTCACCGCATTTAAGTCATCGGAGGCCAGTTTATACAAGCGACCAGTTGTCTGAAGCAACAACGGACTACATGTATAACTTAAATACCTATGATGGTTCGGCTAGGTTGATAGACCATTATACGTTCCAAGGGCTGGACCTGCACTCTACACACATTGGTGGGGTGTATAATGGATACAAAGCATTGCATGACACCTTAGACTTTACAAGTTCAGGTGGCTCTGTGAGCATATATGACACCCCTGCTGTAGCATATGATTATAGGCTGCATAATTATAAAGCAATTGGTTTTAAACGCTATAAGGAGCCTATATTGCCTTCTATATTAAAAGACAAAAGTAACAGGCATTATCCCGTGCCTAATAAGCTTCTTATTATTAAGACCTTGTCTACACAGAAGATTATTGCAGTTTTTGGCGGGGACAGTGTAAATGCCTACTATAGTGATATAAATAATGTAGATATATACAAGGTAGATGACTACTTTGTGGTAACTTATAACTGTAGTTACGCAATTGTAGACTCCATAGCTGTGCAGTAGTTCAGAAAGGTATATCATATGAGTGCAGATAAAAACAATACAGTAGTTACTTCTGTCTACTATGGTGGCAGTAAGTTTGGCAAGCCAGACTATGCTAATACTGTACGAGCAATGCCACCAATAGACTGGTATACATTAGGCAAGTATAAAAAGTGCTATGACTACTTGTTTCTAGTTTTAGATGATAAGATTAGTTGTATAATTGGTATAGACCTAGATGCTAATAAATTAGCAGTAACCTATACAAGTTCCTACACTAAGGACAGGGCACCTAGTCTAGTAGCAAAGGCACTAATCTACTTAGTACAGAAAGCATATGTCTTAGGTTATGGTTTAGATGTACCAGCTAAGGTAATACCAAAGGAATCAGTGGCAGTGGCTGAGTTATATTCTATGAAGAAACATGGTAGTTCTTTTAGGATAGAGTATAAGGACTTACAGAAAGCCCTGGGTAAGGATGATGTTTAGTTTGTTCTTAATACCTTTAGTAATAGCTTTAGTCTTGTTTAGCTTGATAGACTGGGTAATAACCACAGTATTAATAAAAAGACGCAAGCGCAAAGCTTTATATGCTTTAAAGCAGGCAGTAAACGAATTTAAAGAAAGCAGTAAAAAACAGCATGAAGAAAGAACTCATAAATAATAAAACATTTTCACGATACCTTAATCAACATACAGGTAAGGCCACCATTAAATATATTTCAGATAGGATAGGCTATGCACTAAAGTGGTCATGGGAACATTACGACTTTAAAGTAAATAATGAACACTTAGGCGAAAATAATGGACAAGGCGGTTTCTTTGGTACAACCATTGAGTTTAACTTAACGGATGACCCTAATAAGTATAAGGTAGCTCCAGAGTCAAAGCGGTATATTAACTATGACTTTAGTGTAAAAGATATTGTAACTACTCTTGTAATTAAGAATATTGACTTTGACAGGGTTCGTGAATACTTTAAAGACCATATTAATTCATATTTACCTTTAAGAAAGTGTACTTATGATAAAGACTTGTGCTTGTTATATAATCCTTTAAATGAGGGTGGCAAGAATATTAGATTTTCTATTGATATCTTGTCTAATGAGCAAGCAGCTAAGTTTAAGAAAGATCAAGAAGGTACAGAAGAAAGTGACTCTTAGCCATATGAAATGGACAGACAGTAAAGAGTACCTTACTTATGATAAGCTTGTTAAGAGACTAATAGATCATATTAAAAGCTCTAAAGAATGGTACAAGGGTTTGGTAGGAAAAACAACTCAGTCTATTTATACAGATCCAACTAGAGAGATAGACTTTCCAGTCCCAGCTTCTATATTTGATAGGAATAATAACTATAGAGCAGATTACGAGTTTGAAACAGATGCTTTTCTTCATACACTAAGAGAGGTAAGTGTCACACATAAGCTAGGCTGTAGTTTCTATGCAGACATGGAAATACTGGGAATAGGTGTAGCAGGTAATAAGGATGGTAGTAGCTATATGGTAGGTAAGTTCATTTACCCAGTAGATATTAGTCTTAAGAGCCTTAAGTCAGCTATTGACGAAGAAAGGCCTATTGCACTAGCTAAGTTTAAGAAAATAGCTTTAGAGGCTGGATATTAATTGACTTATCTTGCCTAATGTAACAGCCTTGCAATCTTAATGAAGCATGGTTGTAATATTTATGCTTTATACTATATTCATATTAGTTACTGAAACGAGCATATAATTAGAAAGTAGGACATATTATTTTGGCACATAAGACATTATTAGCAACATTAGCTCTCTCAGGAGCCTTATTATTAGGTACAGCAAACAATAAAGTAGAAGCAGCAACAAACACACCAAACACATATATTGTTAAGGCAGGCGATACACTGTGGGGTATTTCACAAAAGTATGGTGTTTCTCTTAATAAGATTGAAGCATTGAACAATAAGTCTTCCTTAATTCATGTAGGGGATAAGATTAAGCTTACTGGGGCATACACATATACAGCCCCTGTAGTTCAAGCTAAGGTAAACTATAATGCTTCAACTCAGACAAGTAATCAAGTAGCTAGTCAAAGTAATACACAAACTAGCTATAAGCAGCCTGCAACTACACAACAAAGTACAGTCTCAACTAGTACACACAGTAATGTAAGTACTGGAACAGACAGTTCTGCTAAGGCTTGGATTGCTAATAAAGAATCCGGTGGCTCATACACAGTTGTGAATGCCTCATCAGGTGCTTATGGTAAATACCAATTACTGCCTCAATATTTACATGGCGACTATTCACCAGCCAACCAAGAAAGAGTGGCTGATCAGTATGTGGCTCAGAGATACAATGGGTGGAGTGGCGCTCAGCAGCACTGGCAAGCCTATGGATGGTACTAAAAATGAAAAAATAGAGTTACAAAAATGCTTGACAGATTCATAGGATAGGCAGTATACTTTAGCTATTAGTTTAAAGGATTGAAAGCCATTGGCTAGGGGCTAGCCATGGTAACAAGCTGAGTTCTGTGAGCTAGGTATTCAGAATACTGATGTAACATCCTAAATACTACTTCATGTTCCCAGAAACCCAACACTTCATGGTTGAGTAGTTCACAACAAGCACACATATACGTACTATTAAGCAGTAGTTAGCAGACATTGCTAACTACTGCTTTTTGCATGCGTTGTAGTAGCTAATACATTTGTCACATTATGCTATAATTTACTATATTATTAATAAATACAGAGTACAAGTTTAAATAATTAAAGAAAGTAGAAATATACGTAGCATATGGAACGAAAAATTAAAGTTTGGTCTAAAGATGTAGTAGATACATTAAAGAAGTTATTTTATGAAGGCCATCACCAAGCAGAGATTGCAAATATCCTATCATCTAAATTTGGTGCTCACTACACAGCAGCAATGGTAAATGGCAAAGCTTACAGATTGCATATTAAAAGAGGACATGCAAGTACATCACTTAATGCTACTCTGCCTAAAAGTTCTAATCCTAAGATAGGTAAGAAGAAAGAAGTATCTATTGGCTCTGATGGTACTATTACTGCAAAGATACAGGATAAGCTACCTAAAGACTTTGAAGAGAGAATTAACCAGCCTAACAAGAATAGCGACTACTTGGCGCAACTGGCTGGCTATGACCCTAAAGAGTATGAGGTAATTACTTCAGGCTATTCTACATGGGAGATGCCATCTAAAAAGGATGGTACTAGAACCTTGTATGCACTAAAGGTAAAGGTAAGACAACGTAAGCAGCCCAAGATTGATATGGATACTATAGTTAAGATTGCTAACAATAGCATTAAGCAACAAGTAGTATCCACTAAGTTGACTGAGGCAAAAGATACGGCAGAAGATAACTTGTTTATTCCTATGAGTGATTGGCACCTAGGCTGGACTAAGTATGAGGACTTGCAAAATAAACTAGTAGGTATGGTAGATACTATTAATGAGAGACCACATGGAGAGATTACATTTGCTATCTTAGGCGATTGGTTCCACTCTAATTCTTTTGAAAGAAGTATAACTGCAAGAGGTACACAGCTTGATCATGCAGATATGTATAAGGCAGTATCAGATAGCTTTAAAATACTAGACTTTTTATTCAGTAATGCCTTAAAACACGCTAATAAGGTAACCTTGCAGTTGGTACGCGGAAACCATGATAATGACACCTTGCAGATGTTTGAATATGCCTTGAAGTATAAGTACCCACAAGTGGATGTGGTAATGCCTAAAAAGGGCTTAATGGGCTATCGTACAGCATTCTTACTAGGTAATGTAGGTATCCTTATTACTCATGGGGATACAGCCAGAAAGCATCTTAAGACTCTATTTGCTACAGAGTTCAAGGATATCTGGATAAAGGCAAAAGCTTATAATATTTTTTCAGGGCACTATCATCATGAAAAATTTACTGATGAAGATGGGGTAGAATGGTATGAATTAGGCTGCCCAAAGCCTTATGATAATTATGAAAGCAAGTTAGGCGTAACCAATAGCAAAAAGGTAAGCTACATTTTTGAATATGGTCCAGACAAGTTAAAGGCAGTACACGAGTATTGAGGGTAAGCATAAGTCCAGCTTTGCCAGAAATAGATATTTTAGGGTTAAAAGCCCTTAAGTATCTATTTTTATTTTTTTTTTAATTAGGTCTTGCATAATGAGTTAATGAGTTATATAATTACATTAACTTGAATCTAAGAAAGGAGGAAAACAAATATGCTAAAAGGGATCAAACTAAGACTCTATCCTAATAGAACACAGCAGGCTCAACTATGCCAAATGTTTGGCAATGACCGCAAGGTGTGGAATCTCATGCTGGATATGGCTAAGAAACGTTACCAAAATAATCCTAGCAGTCAATTCGTTGGTGAATATGATATGAACTATCTGCTTAAACTATTGAAGCAAGAGCACCCTTACCTCAAAGCAAGTGATGCAACTAGTCTTCAGGTGGTGAATCATGATCTGGCTCAAGCCTTTAAAATGCTGTTTAAGCATAAAGGTGGCTATCCGCACTTTAAAAGTAGACACGCATACAAACAGTCATATACTGGTAAACAGACTAGTTGCTGCAAAGTGATTGCCAAGCAAAGAATGAAGTTGCCCAAGTTAGGATGTATTAGAACTAGTAAAACAACACAAGCTGTAAATTGTAAGATCAAACGTTACACGGTCAGCTATGACTCAACTGGTAGATATTACTTATCTTTGATAGTTGAAACAGCTGCTCCAAAGGCATTGCCAAAAACAGGCAAGGCTGTTGGCATAGACGTTGGAATAGCCAATTTAGCTATTAGCTCTGATGGGATTAAGTATGGTACTTTCAATGCTAAGTGGTTAGAAAAACAGGCTGCCAAATGGCAAAGCAAATACAGTAAGCGTAAGCATCAAGCCACTGTAGCTGTTTGTCAATGGAACCATAAACACAAAATAGCAAAAATAAGTGTTGATGATTACCAGAATTGGAAGAGAGCTAAAAAGCAAAAGGCTCGCTTCCAACAACGGATAGCAGACAAACGTAAAGATTACTTGCATAAGCTAACAACTGCCCTAGTTAAAAAATATGATGTGATTGCAATTGAGGATTTGAAAGTCAAGAATCTGCAAAAGAATCATCATTTAGCTAAGTCAATTGCAAATGCTTCCTGGCAAATGTTTAGACAAATGCTAGATTACAAGTGTAATTGGTATGGTAAAAGGTTAGTTGCTGTTGATCCTAAATATACCAGCCAAGTCTGTTCTACTTGTGGCTACCCTAGCGGGAAGAAGCCACTTGAAATTAGAGAGTGGACGTGCCCACAATGTGACACTCACCACGATCGGGATATTAATGCAGCAGTTAATATCCTGAATAG
>ENA-UOOM01002538-UOOM01002538.1-fermentation-metagenome-genome-assembly--contig:-NODE-2538-length-14837-cov-3.820525_pt1 | contig 14837 bp, 21 predicted proteins | sample MGYA00245781_ERZ724031 | MGnify/ENA primary metagenome ERZ724031 (study PRJEB28704, sample SAMN03018317) | fermentation metagenome | biome: anthropogenic terrestrial biome; feature: soil; material... | reverse complement strand
ATATCTCAACTAACTCTGGGTCTGGTACAAGGATTGGGGGGCAGGTCATTATGAGGTCGTTCCCCAGAGGGAAACCTCGGAGTAGACGGTCACGGTTTGCGAATCGCGGTCCATGAGGACGGGCAGGCGCCGGGTGCGCCCGATGACGCCGCCCGGCCAGTCGATGGGCAGGGGTGTTTCGTTGGCGCCGCTGTCCAGCGCGGACGTGAGCCTGGCGCAGGCGTCCATCGCCCTGGACCAGGTCTTGGCGCGGACGCGGATCTGGACAAAGCGCGTGGCGGAGCCGTCCGCCATGGACGGCGCGATGTAGTCCCAGCAAAAAAGCCCGACGCATTCGTCGGGCTGGTCGGGCAGGTAATCCACAAAGACAGGCGGGATGTCCGGCAGTGTTTCCAGGTAGGCCGCGGCCGCGTTCAGCAACTCAAGCGCCTCCCATCGTCCTGTCCCGCAGGGCTTTCGCCAGTTCGGCCTGCAGTTCGGGCGTCATCTCGTTGACCGTGCGCTCCAGGAACTTGGCCTCCCCGCCGCCCGGGTGCTGGAAGTCCGTGTGCTCATGCTGCACGACCACATACTCCATGCCCTGCTTGGAGCCAAAGAGCACGCGGCCCTGGATGTTGCCTTCCCGGGTGTCCGTTTCTGTCTTCATGCTGCTCTTCAGTTCGCCGGTCACGCCCCTGGGCGCGCGGGCGGCTGAGCGCTCGCCGACGCGCCTGACAATGGCGTCCACCTGTTCCTCCGACGCCTGACCGCACAGCCGCGCGAACTTCCGCAGGCTGCTGTTGACCAGGAAGCGGTTCATGCTGCTCTTGCTTCCGCTCATTTCATATACGCCTCCACATGGTCCCTCTGCCCTTTCAGGTTCAGCCGCTCGACGACCTTCACAACGCTCCATTCACGATGATTGAAGGAGATAAGGTCGCCAACGCCGACCGCGGCCTGGGTGTACAGCTTGGCGATGTTGTTCAGCTGCTTGCCGTCCTCATCGACCAGCATGGTTTCTGCCAGCGCCAGCCTGCCCTTGATGACGGCAGGGGCGCTTGCCAGCGGCGGGTCATAGCCCGGGCTTCCCGTCCTGTCAGCGCCGGTGAACCTGCGATAGCCAATGTCCTGGCGCATGAGGTGTCCTGCGATGCTCGCCATGCCGTCCTCCTAGAAGCCAATCCGCCGGTAAGGCCGCAGCAGGCTGGCCGCTGTCGGCGACAGCGCTTCCAGGCCTTGTCCTTTGACGGCGTCCGTCACATAGCTGACCCGGTAGTCGCCAATCGCTTCCGAGGCGACCTTCTGCCCGGCGTGCGACACGCCCGCGTTGAGGTTCAGCGCCAGCAGGGCGCAGGCCTGCCTGATGGGCAAGGGAATGTCGGAAAGCTCATAACCGCCGACATAGTCCACCGCGTACCCCGGCCAGGCGTTCGGCCAGCCGGCTCTTCTGACCAGCACGCCGTAGTCCGCGTCCACATGAAAATCGGCAATAGCTTCGCCTTCACAGGTGACAGAAGCCACGCTCTCCACCGGGAAGGCATTGAGGTAAAGCAGCTGACCGCCGCCGACGCACTGCTGCGTATACGCTTTCTTGAGCAGCCGGCGGTTCAGGTGTTCCTCGATCAGTACCGTTGCGGCATCCAGCAGCAGCGGCAGCCTGCCCTCCAGGATGTCCTGGATTCCAAGCAGCATTTGCGCCTCCTGCGGGGTAATCAGGGTCATTCATTTACCTCCGGGAAAGGGGCAGGCCCTAAGTGAGCCTGCCCCGGGTTGTTCATCAGGCGGCCTTCTGCTGGAGCAGCTGGATGCCTTCCGCGCGGATTACCTTGCCGTCCACGCGCTGGGTGATCAGGAAACCGACCTGGCCGTTGCCGGCGTACAGCTCGTTCAGCCGCTGCACCGCCCTGCCCTGGCGGTCGGCGATCCAGTAGTTGGCGTAATCGCCAAAGCCCAGCGTCAGCGCGCCGGCGGCGACTGTCGGCACATAGGGCGAGGTGTGAATGGGATAACCGAAGAGGCGGTCGGGCTGGCCGGCTACGAGGGAGGGCTGCCAGAGGTACTGGCCGTTGGTGTCCTTGAGTTTGCGCAGTGCCGCGACTGTTGTTTCATGCGTCAGGAAGGACGCGTTCCGGCGATAGGGGGACTTGAGCGCGTACACCAGGCTCACGATGTCGTCAAAGGCGATGGCGGTGGCTGCGGCCGCCGTGACGCCGATGGTTCCGCCATTGGTCGCGTGGAAGATGCCGGTGGGCTGGCCTACGCCCGTGCCCTTGATGAAGGCTTCCTCCTCCGCCGCGCCCAGAGCCCTGGCGAACTCCTCCAGGATGTAGGCTTCCAGGTCGAACATGCTGTCGGCCAGCAGCTCGGTGCTCACCTTGATGAGGTCAGTCAGCTTGAAGGCATCCAGGGTCTTCTGGCCGAAGGTCAGCGAGCTCTCGGGAATCGCGCCGTTCTCAGGCACCCAGGTCGCCGTGGACAGCGTTGCCGCGACCGCGATCTTGCGCTCGGCGGAGGAGGAGAAGGTCTTGGCGATGCTCCTGACAACGTTCGCTTCCTGCAGGTTCCTGACCAGCTGGCGCTCAAACTCCACCGGCACCAGGTAGCCGCCGTCGGCGTCCACTCCCTCTGAGAGCACATTGCTGACGGGCCTACCGCGCAGCGCGCCGAAGAAGTCGGCGGCATAAGCCTTGCAGGCGCGGCCCCGCTTCTCTTCCTGCTCCGGGCGGACAGGCTTTTCCGTGATGGGGGATGCGGTCGGCTGGCTCATCTCGTGGTCGAGCGCTTCCTGGCGCTCGAGTCTGGCAATCTCGCGGCCCAGGTTCACAATGTCGGCCTCCATCTTGTCATAGCTGGCAGCGGCTTCGGTGGAAATCAGCCCGTCCGCGCCGCGCTGGCTGTCCAGAAAGGCTTTGGCCGTGTCCCAGGCCTTGGCGCGCTTCTCGCGCAGTTCCAGAATGCTGTTCATGGGTATTCCTCCTAAAATCTCAAAAGATAAAGCCGCTCGTACAGCGGCTTTGCGGGTTGGCCTGCCTGTGGAGCGGCGGCCGGCTCTGTAGGGGCGACTGGCACCTTGTTCAGCAGGGTGTTGGTGACTGCCCTGCGGCTGAAGGCGTAACCCGCGTCGGGCGGACGCGCCTGCTTCTTGATATCCTCCAGTACGCCGTCCGCGAAACCAAGCTCGATGGCCTTGTTGGCGTTAAGCCAGGTTTCCGCGTCCATAAGGTGGGAAAGTCGCGTCCGGGACAGCCCGGTCTTGATTTCATACGCGTTGATAATGCTTTCCTTGACCTCGCCCAACATGGCGATGGCCTTTTGCATCTCCTCGCTGTCGCCGATGGCCACGGTCAGCGGGTTGTGCACCATCATCAGCGCGGTGGGCGCCATGAGCACCGAGGTCCCGGCCATGGCAATCACGCTGGCCGCGGAAGCTGCGATACCGTCGATCTTGACGGTGACCGCGCCTTTGTAATCCATGAGCATCGCGTAGATCTGGCTGGCCGCGACGCAGTCCCCGCCCGGGGAGTTCAGCCAGATGGTGATATCCCCGTCCGACGCCATGAGTTCGGCCTTGAAGGCGGCCGGGGTGATGTCATCGTCAAACCAGGACTCCTCGGCAATCACGCCGTCCAGGTAGAGCGTGCGGGTTTCCGTGTCCTCGTCCTTTGCCCAGTTCCAGAAGCGGCGGGGCGCTGTCTGGACGGGCTTGTTGTGCTTCATCTCAGCTGCTGTCCTGTTCAATCCCGGGTTCCTCCCTTTCCTTAGGTTTGGCGAACGCGCCCGCGTCCTCCAGCTTGGTCATCGCGCCGTTGATGAGGTACAGATCGCCGCCGACTTCCTCCGGGATGCGGTCTAGGTTCTCCAACTCCCGGATATCGTTGGCGCTCATCCAGCCGTTCTGGCGAGCGACCGCGTAGCCATTCATCCGGCTGACATAGTCTCCGCGCAGCAGACCGTCCACGTTGAACTTGATGAAGACCTCGTTTTTTTCCGACCGCGCAAGCAGCGCGCGGCACATGGCCTGCTCCCAGCGCACCACCCAGGGGTCCAGCGTGTACTTTACGAACTCCAGCGATTGCTGCTCGATGTTGCTGAAGGAGGACTTCTCAAGGTCTGCCAGCATGTGCGGCGGCACCCGGAAGATACGGGCAATCTCGTTGATCTGGAACTTTCTGGTTTCCAGGAACTGCGCCTGCTCCGGCGAGATGCCGATGGGCTGGTACTTCATGCCCTCTTCCAGAACCGCCACCCTGTGCGCGTTGGACACGCCCTGGTAGGCCGCGTTCCAGGATTCCCTGACCTTTTGCGGGTCCTTGATGGTTCCCGGGTGCTCCAGCACGCCGCCGGGAGCCGCGCCGTTTGCGAAGAACCTGGCGCCGTACTCTTCTGTGGCGATGGCCAGTCCCACGGCGTTCTTGGCCATGGCGATGGGCGAGTACCCGACCAGGCCGTCAAAGCCCAGACCCGGAATGTGCAGCACGTCCCCGGGAGAGAGATAGATCATGTTGTTATTGCCCAGCGTGGGGGCTTCGTCCCCGGACTTCGCGTACAAATAAAAAAGCCGACCCTTGCTGTCGCGGTCGACCGTCATCTTGTTGGGCATGAGCGGGTAGAGCGCCGCCACCTCCCCGCGCGCGTTGCGGATAATCTGAGCGTAGGCATTGCCCCACAGCAGCAGGTGGCTCATGAGCGTTTCCCGGAAGGCGAAGGAGGTCATTTCCGGGTTTGGCTCGTCATGCAGCAAACGGTATAGCGGGTGCTTCAGGTTCTTCTCTTTCCCGCCGCTCTTGTTGTAGCGGTATACGTGCAGTGGGAGCCCCGCCAGCGTTTCCGCCAGGATGCGCACGCAGGAGTACACCGCCGTCATCTGCATTGCCGTTTGCTCGTTGACCGGCTTGCCGGCCGGCGTGCCGCCGAACAGGAAGGCGTAGCGGCTGCCGAGCGCGTTCGCGGGCTTGTCGCGCGACTTGAAGATGCCATGGAAAAGCGCCAATGTACTACCCCCATGAAAGTAGAGTGTTAAGACAATCGGTTTGATGCTCCTCGATTATAGGTGTGCGCTATTGCGCACTATAAATGTACGCTCAAGCGCACTTGATAAGTAGTGACAAGTCAAGATTGGACAGTATAATAAGGGTGTCGGAAGGAGGACCTCAGAGATGGGATTTAGCGAAAACCTGCGGGATATCAGGAAATCACGGAGGATGACTCAGAACCAACTTGCCACCAAGCTCGGCGTTCGGCGTCAGACAATTATTGATTGGGAGAACCCAGAGGGTAAGCGCCCTGGATTCTTTCACCTTACGGTGTTGGTGACAGCCCTGGAGGTTTCCTGGAACAAGCTGATGGATGGCGAAGTGCAGCAGCTTAAGTCTGAGCTTCCGGAATGGAGAAAGGCTACTGGAATGGTTGCCGCGCTACAGGCCTTTGCGAAAGTCAGTAGCGCCCTTTCCGCACAGACCTTTGGAGAATCGAGAAAGGAGGTGAAAAACAAGTGAAGGAACTACACACTATGGATGACAGCAGAAGAGCTCTTGCAAACTTTGCGGGAAGCCACCTGGAATCGCTTGTCAAGGAACACTCGAAAGCCGCCAAGGTATTGCTATATGGCGCGCTCAGTTTGTTCTTTGGGTATGTGTGCGTACATGAGATAGCGCACTGACCAAAGCGTCCGAACATGACAGTCCTTCAATGGGCTGTCATGTTTGCAACCTTCAGCTAGATATCAAAGGGATTTTCGAGCGCAAAAAAGGCGACCTTGCGATCGCCTTGGAAGTGAAGACCCAAACCCCAGCGTTCAGTTGGCTAGTTGATATTGAGCTTTCAAAGCATGATGCCAGCTGAAGGGAATCACATTCTCCTTCTGTAGTCTTCCCACAACGATGCCGGGAGCAATACCAATACTATCGGCAAACGTTGTCACAGCAATGGCGTTAAAGTCTCCTGCTTTTACAAAGTTGGCGTATGCATCGGGAGGAATCAGGATATCCCGCGCAAAGGCGTCAGCCGCGCCTTCACTGTCGTAATCGGAGGGTTCATTGTCAAAAATATGTCCCTCCAAAACATGGCATAGTTCGTGGAACAGGCTGAACCAGAACCTGTCCGCATCTCTGCCTCTAACTGTAAGTCCAAGCACGATATGTTTTCCACTAACGAAAGTCGCGCCGTGCAGAAACGAGCCTCCAATGTGCGGCAAGAAGACAAGCGCAATCCCGCACTCCGCAAGCAGCCGCTTCAGCTCGTTGCTGAATTCGGAAGGATTCTGCACGGTCAAAGTTCTGATTGTGCTGAGGTTCTTCTTAAGCCTCTCAATGTTGATTGGAGAGACCTCGGCATTCATCGTTTCAATGCGAGCCTGCTGCGACCAAGCAACCAGCGCGTAATCGCTCTTCTTTCCGTTTCCTACGGCCCTGTAAGCGATACCCGGCAAGCAGAGCTCCTCCAGCACGCCTAGACGTGCGACTTGGAAGAATTTCCGCAGGTTCATCACCTTCTGCATGATTGCGCGCGCTTCAGGCACCCAGTTGTTTCGCGCCATTGCCGGGTAGGGAAACTCACGCGCGATTTCCGCTTCTTTTTCAGCTTCCAGTTCAGCCTTGACCCGCGCTTCCTTTTCCCGATACTGCGCTTCCAAATTGTTCCAGAACTTTGCGGGAAGTCCTAGAACCGCCTCCAAGCGAAGCGCTACGTCATGCGTGAGCTCAACCTTTCCATTAATCAAATGGCTGATGTGCTTCTCCGACATGCCCATACGCAAGGCGAACTCTTTCTGACTCATGCCTCGGCTTTCCAACTGCTCGCGAATCGTCTCTCCTGGCGGAATAGCAATAATATCCTTACTCTGCAACATATGAAACCTCCTTTTCAATGTTGCTGGTCAATGATAATCGGTCACTTCAATTATCCTGACCCACAATACCTCTTCTTTGTCTTTGTCAAATATCAGTCGAAACGGTTGTACCAGGTCCATCGCGTATTGACCTGCGCGGTCTCCTTTGAGCGGGTGACAATTGCCGATACTGTACTTAACCAGTTCTTCCACGGAATCGGCTGCTTGGATCTGTTCTATGCGAAGATGGATTTTCTCAGCCATTTTGTCGCCGTACTGCGCTCTGGCAAAACTGAGCCGTATACACACCTTTTCGAGCTTCTTCGTCTTGTAGGATATCTCCAGAGCATCATCACCTCGTTTACCTCTAAGGTAAACCCAGTATATGGCTAGCAGCCCAGGTTGTCAAGCGGGAAAATTGACCTTGGAGGTAAATCAGAGAACAAGCAACCCCCGATTATCATAAATTGATGTGCCATCGTCATTCCCGCATCGGATTGCCCTGTCCAGCGCCATGATGGTCGCCACGGCGCCGTCAATCTTCTCAGTGGATTTCTCCTTGTCGGCCTTGATGTTCCCGGCCGGGTCCGTGCGAATGAAGATGTTGTCCATCATCCAGCGCAGGACGGGATGCCCGCCATGCGCCACCTTTTGCTCCAGGGTGAGTTTCATGAGTTCCTTGGTCGGCGGCGACATATCCTTGAAGCCCTGTCCGAAGGGAACAACAGTAAAGCCCAATGCTTCCAGATTCTGTGTCATCTGCACCGCGCCCCAGCGGTCGAAGGCAATCTCACGGATATTGTACTTTGCGCCCAGCTCTTCAATGAAACGCTCGATAAACCCATAGTGAACGACATTGCCCTCTGTGGTCAGCAGGTAGCCCTGCTTTGCCCAGAGGTCGTAGTTCACATGGTCGCGTTTCACGCGCAAGTCGATGGTATCCTCCGGAATCCAGAAGTAGGGCAAAACGCTGTATTTGTCCTCCTCGTCCAGCGGCGGGAACACCAGCACAAAGGCCGTGATGTCGGTGGACGAGGATAGGTCCAGGCCGCCATAGCAGACCCTGCCTTCCAAAGCCGCCGTGTCCACCGGGAAGGCGCACAGATCCCACTTCTCCATGGGCATCCAGCGAACGGCCTGCTTGACCCATTGATTCAGGCGCAGCTGCCGGAAACTGTTCTCCTCGGCCGGGTTCTGCCTGGCCGACTCAAAGGCCGCCTTGACCTTGTCGATGCCTACTGTGATACCCAGGGAGGGATTGGCCTTCTTCCACACTTTGGGGTCTGTCCAGTCCTCCTCGGGAGCCGCGCCAAAGATGACTGGGTAGAAGGTCGGGTCGTGCTTCCTGCCGTTGATGATGTCCAGCGCCTTCTGGTGAACTTCCCAGCAGATGCTGTTCTGGTTGTCGCCGGCGGTGGTAATCAGGAAGTAGAGCGGCTGCGTGCGCGCGTCGCCGGAACCCTTCGTCATAACATCGTAGAGTTTGCGGTTGGGCTGGGTATGCAGCTCGTCAAAAACCACGCCGTGGGTGTTAAAGCCGTGCTTGTTGCCGACATCCGCCGAGAGCACCTGGTAGATGCTGCCGGTAGGCTGGTAGATGAGCCGTTTCATGGAGTCCAGGATCTTGACGCGCTTGCTGAGCGCGGGGCACATTCGCACCATGTCCGCCGCGACGTTGAACACGATGGATGCCTGGTTGCGGTCGGCGGCGCAGCCATAGACTTCGGCGCGTTCCTCGCCGTCCGCGCAGGTGAGCAGCAGGGCGATGGCGGCGGCCAGTTCGCTCTTGCCCATCTTCTTGGGGATTTCCACATAGGCGGTATTGAACTGCCGGTATCCGTTGGGCTTTAATGTGCCAAACACATCCCTGACAATCTGCTCCTGCCAGTCGATGAGCTCAAAGGGCTTGCCCGACCAGGTGCCCTTGGTATGGCTGAGTGACTGGATGAAGGCGACGGCGTAGTCGGCAGTTTCCTTGCTGTATATGGAGTCAGGCGCTTTGAACCCGGTCGGCTTGTACCTGCGCAGCTTCCGGATACGCTCTCCCTCCCTCCATATGAAAAGGGACCCCTGTGCGGGGTCCTTGCCAAAGCCTGGTCTGTCAGTTGAACCTGGCCAGCAGCTTGTTGTAGAAATCCTTGTCCCCGGCTGACGCGGGTTTTATGTCCCAGCCCCTGTCGTAGTTGACGACCGTCTGCCCATCCCTGGTAATCTGCAGTTTGGAAATCCTGCCGCCGTTGATGCCGAATTCTGAGCCTTCCTCATAGTGCTTGACCCAGTAGGTGTATCCGTGCTCCGTTCCCTGGCTCCACATTCCGCTTGCCCTCCCCGTTTTGTTAGCGTATATATCACTCCAAAGCCGATGAATAGCAAGCGGAATGTGAGGAAATATCAGGGAAATCTGTGGTTTATTTCCTGGTTGCCGGCGCGCCGCGCTCCCCTGTGAGGATGAACCGGCTGTAGCCGGCAGTGTTCTCTTCCAGGTAATCCAGCAGCTCAAAGTATCCTTCCCTGGCCGCAATCTCCCGCACCCTGGGAACGTCGAACATGTTGGTTTCGCCTGTCTCGCGAATAGCAAGTATCTGGTCAAACACCGTGTCGCTCATCATGGCCGCTCCTTTCCAGGCACATCATCCCACCTGCGGCAGGCGTCCTCGCCGTATGCCAGGCCGAGGCTGCCGCCCTTGTCCCAGGCGACATGGATGGTCGCGATGTCATCCACATAAGCTACCGTCCCCATGTCGCCGGACAGCAGTTTCGTGTAGGGGTCATTCATCCGAATCAGCGCAACGCGCGTCCCCTTGGGATACTCCGAGCGAATACGCTCCACTGTCTCACGGCTGGGAAAGTCATTCCGCATCGCCGGCCTCCGCCTGCGGCGCGCCGTTCTTGAAAGCGCTGTTGCCGCTGAGGTTTTTCATGAGGATTTTCCGGGCAAGCTTGAACTCATCGCCAATGAACCCAAGCCGGATCAGGAAAACGCGGAAGGCGAACTTCTCATTGTCCGTCTCCTTCTCCCTGGCCTTCACGCGTTTTTGCGTTTTCGCCAATTCGCACAGGGCGGCAACCAGGCGCGTGTAGGCATCGACTTCTTCAGCGTCAGAACCCGGGGAGAACCAGGGGAATCTCAGCTCGCCCTCATCCTGAAGGATGGGCAGCGCGTCCGCGCCGACCGCCTTCCTGATGAGCGATGCCTTGCTGGCAACCAACTTGTCCAGGTTATTGAGCGCCTCCTTGTTGAACCCCTCCAGGGGCAGGGAGATGGCGAGAACGCCCGCCTCCTCCGCGTCGCGGGCCTCGGGTCCGTTGGCGTTGTAATCCGCGTCGGGATTCCGGTTGCGGCCATGCGGGGCATCAGTGACGGGAGGCTCTGCAATCTCCGCGTCATAACGCTTCCCAGCCGGGATGAGGCTGTAGAGGCCTTCCAGGTCAGCGATCAGCCCGCGGTTGTCCGGGCCGCTCAGGGAGCCTTCCTTGTCGATGAGAAGCCCGCCGATGTCGTAGGCAAAGCTTGGCGCGCCCTTGTAGTTCGCCGGGGTTTCCATCAGTTCGCTGACTGCCTGCACCAGTGACCTGCCCCCCAATCCTTGTGCCAGTTTCAGAGTTAGTTGAGATATAATCAACAAAACAAAGGAGCTGGCACAAGGATCGGGGGGCAGGTCAATCATCGACAAGAAGCTGTCCTCTGCCGTGGGCTTCAAGGGTGTCTGCAAGAAGGTGCTCATCCTGTTCATGGTGGGCATTGCGAACATCGTCGATCTTCATGTGATCGGCTCCGGCAGTGCGCTGCGCGGCGCGGTGATCGCCTTCTATCTGTCTAACGAGGGTCTGAGCCTGCTGGAGAACGCGGCCTACATTGGCCTGCCCATCCCGGACAAGCTGAAGGCTGTCCTGGAGCAGCTGCATGACCGCAAGGAAAAGGAAGATCACACGACCGACCAGGGCGACGGCGAATAACCGCCGCCCTTTTCCTTTGTGGAGGTGACGAGAATGTCTGAAAGAATCAATATGCCGTTCACCAACGAGCACTTTGCCGACTGGTGCCAGAAGATGGTGGGCCAGCCTTACTGGTACGGCACCTGTGTTTACAAAGCCACCAACAGCCTGCTGTCCCGCAAGAGCAACCAGTATCCCTCCTCTTATGCATCCAGCCGTATGTCCCGTTACAAGCAGGACATTGCCAACAAGACCGTCGTCTCCGATTGCATCGGCGGCTGCAAGGGCTATGCCTGGACGGGTGGCGGTCAGGGTGTGCTGGAAGCCATCGGGACGGACAAGAGCATTACCAGCAAGTACGGCTCCAACGGATGTCCGGACAAGGGCGCGAACAGCATGTTCGCCTGGGCCAAGTCCAAGGGCATGGATTGGGGTACCATCGATACCCTGCCGGAGATCCCTGGTCTGGCGCTGTACAAGGACGGTCACGCCGGGTACTACATCGGAAACGGCTATGCCGTGGAGTGGCAGGGCTTCAGCTGGGGCTGCGTGAAAACGCAGGTGAAGAAGCGGCCCTGGACACACTGGTACAAGCTGCCGTTTATTGACTACGGCGACACGAGCGGCGCACAGATCGCCGTGGACGCGGTCACCGTGTACACTTTGGGAAGCCGACTGCTGAAGAACGGCTCTTCCGGCGCGGACGTCAAGGCCCTGCAGGAACTGCTGAACCAGCTGGGTGCTGCCCTTGAGGTGGACGGCCAATTCGGCAGCAAGACGGAAGCCGCCGTGAAGGCATTCCAAAAGAAGGCCGGGATCAAACAGGATGGCAAGTACGGCGATCAGTCCCATGCCGCCTTGATGGCGGCTGTGGCAGAGGACGATGCCGGGCACCAGGCAATGACGGAAACACAGCCTGAACCGGAGCAGGAACAGCCTGTTGCCGGACAGACCACCATCCGGGTGCTGATCAAGTCCACTGGCGGGAAAGTCAATATCCGGACGGGAAACGGCACCAGCTACAGCCGCATCACTGCCGTCGCGCCGGGCACAACGCTGGAGTACGTAGCCAGCGCCTTCAACGGCTGGCAGGCCGTGAAGATCGGGAGCCAGGTCGGATGGGTTTCCGGGGAGTTCAGCGAAATCACAAGTGAATAATGCATACTGGGTTTTGTCTTCGGGCAGAGCCCACTATTTTGTTTTTGGAAAACGTCTTGTTTTGGCACCTCCCATGGCAACCGGATGGGAGGTGGGCAGAATGATGACAGAAGCTCAGAAAAAAATGATCGCGAAAATGCGCGGCCTTGGTGCTGGATATACGGAGGTCGCAAAGCAGCTTGATCTGCCTGTTGGAACCATCAAAACCTACTGCCGCAGGAACGGGCTGACCGGTGACCGGCGTGACACACAACATCAAAAGAAGCCCAGAAATACTCGGGAAAATGACTTGATAGATGTCGAAAACAGAGGTAATAGTACTGCTACGGATCAGCCGGAAAGCCTTGAAAACACTAAGGTTTTGCCGCCAAGGCCAACCTGTGAAATAATGGTTTCCTTCGCCGATGATCCAGACGAAACGGCAGTCGCCGATGTGATACACATGCTGAGAACTGCCGATTACAGCAAGGTGGTGAGTGACGATGATGAGCCCGGTGCAGAGACAGAGAATTGAGGAGTTGCGTAGAAAGGGCATGGGTTACGGTGCCATCGCAAAGCATATGAAGATGCCTCTGAACACCATCAAGTCTTTTTGCCGGAGGAACAATCTTGCCAGCGATGTGATACCAATGCCGCGCAAGCAACGCTGCAAGCCTCGAAAGAAAAAGTAAGTGCCGAAGATCTCCTTGGAGATTACGGTTTCCTACAACGAGAAGCCAAGCGCTGTTGCAGTCGCTGACGTCATGCAAACACTCATGCACATTCAGGGGAGGTAATCACTGTTGAAACGAGTCATATGTCTTTATCGTGTCTCTACACTGGGGCAGGTGGATCACGATGACATTCCCATGCAGAGGCTGGCATGTCATGAATATGCGGCAACCCATCCAGATTGGGAGATCGTCGATGAGATTTCCGAAAAGGGTGTTTCGGGCTACAAGGTTAGCACAAACGCCCGCGATGCCATCGTAGAAATCAAGAAACGGGCTGTAACTCATCAGTTTGATGTCCTGCTGGTTTTTATGTTCGACCGTCTGGGAAGGCGTGAAGATGAAACGCCTTTCGTGGTTCAGTGGTTTGCACAGCAGGGCATTGAGGTCTGGAGTACCAGAGAGGGCGAACAGCGGTTTGATACCCACGTCGATAAACTACTGAACTACATCCGCTTCTGGCAGGCTTCCGGGGAAAGCGAGAAAACATCCATCCGTGTGAAAACCAAGCATACGCAGATGGTTCAGGAAGGGCTTTACCGGGGTGGCCATATTCCATACGGTTACAAGCTGGAAGACCAGGGACGCCTGAACAAGAAGAACAAACCTGTCAGAGACCTTGTCATCGATGAGGAAGAAGCGGCTATCGTCCGTCAGATCTTTCACCTGCTGGTTGACGAGGGATACGGAACAAACCGCGTCGCTCAATACCTGAATGCTCGTGGCATCAAAACAAAACGCGGAACGAGCCTCTGGAGAGGCACCTCTGTCCGAGCTTTGATCGACAATCCCATGTACATCGGAATCTACCATATGCAGGGTGTCCAATCCGAGCCCTTCGATCACCTGAAAATCATTGATGAAGCACTCTTTGAGCGCTGCCAGCAAACTGTGAAGGGGCGTTCCACAAAAAACTTCGGCAGGGAAACGCCGGTGCCGATTCGGACAAGCAGTCGATGCCTACTGACAGGAATCCTTTATTGTGCAGATTGCGGAAGCAGGATGACCTTCGCGCATAATGAAACGAAAAGAAAACTGGCAGATGGAACGATTAGGGTTTACGAGCGGGACATGTACCGCTGTTACCGCAAGATTTCTTCCAAATTCACCTGCGCCGGACAGACCTTATATGATATGAAGCTGATCGATCCGGCGGTGGAAGCAGAGGTGCGCAGATTTCTTGTCCAGCTTGGAGATCGGCCAAGGGAAGAACTAATGGAGATTGCTTCGGCACGGAATGTGGAAGCATACCAGATTGCTATGCAGCAGGCTGAAAAAGATCTGGAAAACGCACAAAGGCAAGTGACGGCACTTGAGGAGGAAGCCGTCAAGGCCCTCATCGGCGAGAGCCAGCTGGATCTTTCCATTGTCAATACCATGCTGGTAAAACATCGGGCACGGATGGACGCTGCAGAACAAGCGCTTACAGCGGCAAAAGCCAGGCTGGAAGCAGAGGCGCAGAATGCGAAGGAAACAAAAGCCCAGATCGATGAGCTGCTTTCCTGGGCCGAATGCTTCGACAAGGCCAACACAGAAACAAAGCATATGATCATGGCCAGGCTGATTGAGCGAGTTGATCTGGGTGACGGTTACAAGGTGCACATCAAGTTCAAAATCTCAAAAGCCCAGTTTGAAGGGGCACAACAGTAAAAGAGAAATTCTACACTCCGGCGGGCAATCTCGCCGGATTTTTTTGACTTTTATCTGGAGAAAACGTGAGTTTCTGGCAATCTGTTCACACCTACGCCAGCAAGCCGTCAACATCTAAGGCGGGCAAACCGTTCACATCTAACCGGCAAGCCGTTCACACCTAATAAGGTATATCGGTTGAACACCCTCGTCGTTCACACCGACAAAAAAAGTTTCAAAAATGAATACCCCCGCCACTATTTGACGGGGGGAGAGAAAAGAAGAAAGTCCTTGATTTACAAGGACTTTCGACGTTTGGTGGTCGCAACAGGACTCGAACCTGTGACCCCATCGATGTGAACGATGTGCTCTACCAACTGAGCCATGCGACCTTACTTGTTCATTTTGGCTTCGATAGTTCGTACCGGTAGGTACTACCAACTGAGCCAAAGCACCGGGCGCTTCTCATGGAAGCGAATTGTATATTATCAAAGATGACCTCGCCTGTCAAGCGAAAAATTCGGTGAATTACGTGCTGTGCGGGGGCACATATACTGAATTCGGTTTATGATAGTTAATGGAATGGCTTGGCTGTGTTT
>ENA-UOOM01002537-UOOM01002537.1-fermentation-metagenome-genome-assembly--contig:-NODE-2537-length-14841-cov-10.795415_pt1 | contig 14841 bp, 12 predicted proteins | sample MGYA00245781_ERZ724031 | MGnify/ENA primary metagenome ERZ724031 (study PRJEB28704, sample SAMN03018317) | fermentation metagenome | biome: anthropogenic terrestrial biome; feature: soil... | reverse complement strand
AAGAGGAAAAAAAGATGTCTTCAATATTAATCAAAATAAAAAGCAAATATCCTCAAATGAATGATGCAATGAAACGCATTGCAGATTATGTATTAAATAATCCAAATGACGTTGTTTTTGAAAAAGCAAGTACCTTCGCTGAAAAAAGTAATGTTAGTCCAGCGTCTGTAAGTAGATTTGTAAAATTGGTAGGCTATAAAAGTTTTAATGATTTTCAGTTAAGCTTTGTAGCTGCACAAAGCAGGGCGGAAATAAACGATGAGGATAGTCTGGCTTATAATGGTATGAAAGTGGGAGAGACAACTCAGGAAATATGTCAAGTGATTTTTAGCAGAAGTGAAAGAGTATTAAATGAGACATTAGGAATACTTGATACTGAGACTATGGAATCTATTGCGAATTATATAGATAAGGCAAAGCGTATTGTAGCAATAGGCGTCGGCCGTTCGAAAATCACTACACAAGCTTTAGTTTCAAGGCTTTATAGGATTGGTTACAATATTGTGGAATACAGTGATTCACATGAGATTGTCAATATAACATCTATTATGCAGCCTGGGGATTTATTAATCGCATGCAGTAATTTTGGAAAAAGTAAATCTGTTGTTGAAGGTGCAAGGCGAGCAAAAGAAAATGGAGTCACAGTTGTTGGAATTACGAGCGTTGTTGATTCTCCGCTGGCAAATTCAGCGGATTATCTTCTGCTTAGTGCATATGATTATGCCTCAGACAAAATGGGAAAGTTGTTTGAGCCCTCAAGCGAAAACGTAGCACAATTAGTTTTGGTTGACTGTCTATACATGCTGGTTGCAACAAAGCATGAAAAGGAGAATCTAAATAGATATAAGCGGTTCTCAAAGGAAATAGTAAAAGAGCATGTAAAATAAAGGGGGCATACTATGAATAGATTACTTAACCGGCCAGAAGAGTCTATGAATGAGATGATAGATGGCTATATTCAATGTTATCCAGATAAATATGAAAGATTGGATGGTTATAAGGTGATCTTGAGAAAAAATCTTGAGGATAAAGTCTCAGTTATTATCGGGGCAGGCGGCGGGAACGAACCCTGGCCAATTGGATATGTAGGGGAGGGGATGGCTGATGCCTGTGCATGTGGGGATGTGTTTACTGCACCTGCAGCGAGAGCTATTTTAAATACTCTTAGAAGTGTACCTAATAAAGATGGAGTGCTGTGTGTTGCCACAAACCATGCCGGTGATGTTTTAAATTTTGAATTAGTAGCGGAATTAGCAGAAATGGAAGGAATTAAAACAAGACGTGTTTATGTGGCGGATGACATTACTTCGGCAGATTTGACTGAAAAGAGAGAACGCCGGGGTATTGCGGGGGTATCTTTGGTTCTGAAGATTGCGGCAGCGGCAGCAAAGACCGGGCTGACCCTCGACGAAGTGGCTGAAGTAGCACAAAAGGTCAGCGATAATACATATACCTGTAGTGTTACTACATCGCCGGCCTATGTTTTGGAAACAGGCAAACCAGCTTATGACCTACCGGAAGGGAAAATTGAGTATGGCATGGGATTTAATGGAGAGATGGGGATTGAGAGAACAGATATCAGTTCAGCCGATAAGATTGCAGAAAAAATAATAAACATGATTATTGAAGACGCAAATTTGAAAAAGGATGATGAGGTTATATATTTTTTAAACCCTTTCATGGCAACCACCTTTATAGAATCCTATATTATTGCCGGAAAATGCTTAAAAATATTTGCTGACAGAGGAATTAAAGTGTATGCAAGCCATGTTGACACAATGTTTGCCACACAAGGGGCCGGTGGATTTTCGGTGACAATTTTAAAAGTAAATGAAAAAATAAAAGAGTATTATAACAAACCAGTAAATTCACCATCGTTTCGGTACTGGGAACAGGGGGAACGGAAATGATTAATAGTATTAACAGCGGTCAGTGTAAAGAAATGATACTCTATATAGCTGATAAAATTATTGAAAGCGAGCCTTACCTGACAGAAATCGACTCAAAGATAGGCGATGGAGATCATGGGACGGGGATGAAAAGAGGGTTTAGTGCCGTAAAGAAGGAGCTGCCGGCATATATGCCTAAAGACCCGGAAGATGTTTTGAAGGAGACAGGAACAATCTTGCTTGATTCCATGGGGGGAGCATCTGGGGTGCTGTTTGGAACAGTTTTTATTAGCGGCATCACAAAGAGAAGAAGTAAAGGTACTTTGAATCTCAATGATTTTGCAGAGATTTTCAGGACTTCGCTTACTTCATTAAAGCAGCGGGGGAAGGCTTCCGTCGGGGATAAGACCATGGTAGATGCCTATGAACCAGCAGTTATTGCTCTGGAAAAGGCTGTCCAAGAAGGCAAGACATTAGTACATGGTTTTAGCGAAGCCGCAAAGGCGGCGCAAGATGGTGTTCAATATACAAAGACAGTAAAGGCCAGATTTGGCAGGGCAAAGTACTTTGGCGGGAAAGCCATAGGCTTGCAGGATGCCGGAGCAACATCTATTTGGATTATTTTTCGTTCAATGAGTGAATGGATAAGCAAAGAGAAAGAAGAGGCTGCTTTATGATTGCAACAATAACGCTGAACCCATGTATTGACCGAACTGTAGAAATAGAGAAGTTCCTTTATGGCGGAACAAATAATGTCCTAAATACCAGGGACGATATTTCAGGTAAAGGAATAAATGTCAATAGTGTACTGCAGCATCTTGGCATAGAAAATTTATCAACAGGGTTTAATTATAAAGAAGACGCAGCAAAACTCACTGATTTTTTAAAAAAGTTGGGATGTTCCTTTAAGCATGTAGAGGTAAATGGAGAACTAAGAACAAACATCAAAATTTTCGATACTGAAAAATCTGTTATGAGTGAATTTAATGAAAAGGGACATGCCGTTCCAAAGGAGCATGTTGACGGCTTTCTAAGACTACTGGAGGAGGAGATGGATAAAATCGACGTTTTGGTAGTTGACGGCTCAGTACCGCCGGGAATATCGGCAGATATATACAAGGAAATTATATCTATGGCAAATCAAAAAGCTGTAAAAACTATTCTGGATGCATCAGGTGATCTCCTAAAGTTTGGCATAGATGCAAAACCATTTCTTATCAAGCCAAATGTAGACGAATTAGAGTATACCTTTAACCGCAAGATAGAAAATGAAGAAGAAATTCTAAAAACTGCGAAAGACATTGTAAGCAGCGGGATAAAATATGTTTGTGTTTCCAGGGGGAGCAAAGGAGCAGTCTTTGTTTCAGACAAAGCAAGTTATATCGTAGATCCTGTAAAAGTTGATGTTAAAGGTGTCCAAGGTGCCGGAGACTCAATGGTAGCCGGATTTTGCTATGCAATCGTTAACGGGCTGCCGGAAATAGAGATTATTAGGCATGGTGTGGCTTGTGCCACAGGTTCTCTTATCCATAGTGGAACAAAGCTATGCAGAAAAAAAGATATGGAATACTTTTTACCGCAGATTAAAATACATAAGTTGTAAAGGAGGAGAACTATGTTGATTCGTTCAACAAAAGCGATGCTGGAAAAAGCAAAAGCCGGGAAATATGCCGTCGCTGCATTTAATGCTGAAAATATGGAAATGGTTCAGGCGATTGTTGAAGCGGCTGAGGAATTGAAGGCTCCAGTAATAATTCAAACAACATCAGGTACTTTAAAGTATGCAACACCAGAATTGTATTACAGCATGGCAGCGGCAGCTGCACAAAAAAGTGAAATTCCGGTTGCCATCCATTTAGATCATGGTGACAGCTATGAAAGAGCAGCTGAATGAAAAATTATAAGTTTTTCGAGGTTATTGCAAATCAATTAATTTTTAGTCAAGGAGCGTAGCTCCTGACATTTGGAGTAAAGAATGGATAGTTGCCCACATTTGTGAGGGTACTATCCATTTTTTGTAGACATTTCAAATGTATGTTGCTTTAATGTTATACGCAGATTTTGTGTAGCCTACAATAGAATATTATGCTATTATTTATAAATAGGAAATTCCCAAACACATCTGGCAAAGAAAGGAAATAACATAAATTATGCTGAAATTGGCAGAAATACGGAAATCATATAAGACATTTGACTATACACAGACTGCACTGGACGGGATATCGGTGACGTTTCGTGATAATGAATTTGCGGCCGTTTTAGGACCCTCCGGATCTGGAAAGACCACCATGCTCAATATCATAGGAGGGTTGGATCACTATGATTCGGGGGATCTGGAAATCGATGGTATATCCACAAAGGAATACAAATCCTCTGACTGGGATACCTACAGAAACAATCGTATTGGCTTTGTATTTCAGAGCTATAATCTGATTCCCCATCAGTCAATCCTTTCAAATGTTGAGTTGGCTCTAACTTTAAGCGGAGTATCTCCGTCGGAGCGAAAAGAACGTGCAAAAGAGGCACTGGAAGAGGTCGGACTGGGAGATCATATAAGAAAGCTGCCAAATCAGCTCAGCGGCGGCCAGATGCAGCGGGTGGCAATTGCCAGAGCGCTGATCAATGATCCGGAGATTCTGCTGGCAGATGAGCCTACCGGTGCGCTGGATACAAGTACCAGTGAGCAGGTGATGAATCTTCTGAAGAGAATTGCCAAAGACAGACTTGTTATTATGGTTACTCATAATAGCGAGCTTGCGGATGAATATGCGACAAGAATTATTCAACTGAAAGATGGACAAATCATATCGGACACGAATCCCCTGGATGCGTCTGAGGAAAAGCAGCGTGCCGGCCGTGCACCCCGCAAAGTGAGTATGTCCTTTCTTACAGCAATTTCGTTGTCACTCAGCAACCTTATGACAAAAAAGGGCCGTACCTTTGTGACAGCCCTGGCAGGCTCCATAGGCATTATCGGAATTGCCGCTATCCTCGCCCTGGCAAGTGGAATCGATTCATATATTGCAGGGGTGGAGCAAGAGACCATGAGTATATATCCGCTGACAATTCAGGGCTCAGGAATTGATTTCTCTGGTTTTTTTGCCGATTCCGGTGAAAATGCGATGGGCGCTAGGTCTGCAGATGGCAAGTCTGAATCCGGCGGCATCAAAGAGCAAAAGATTACGGAAACTTTGTTTAACCATCAAAATAAGAATGACCTGAAATCACTGAAGTCTTATATTGAAACGAACGGACGCAAGATAAATCCTTATGTGAAAAATATTCAATATTCCTACAATGTGACTCCACAGATTTATCTTGCCGATACGTCAGAGAATGTGGATCAGATCAATCCGGATTCGATTCTGGGCTCTTATGGTCTGGGTGCAAACAATGCTTTAAGTGCATTTATGGGCTCGGGCAGTTCTATGGGCATGAATGTTTTTAATGAGATGCCGGGCGATATCAAGATGTTTGAGGAACAATATGTGGTCGATGCCGGCCGCTGGCCTGAAAGTTATGACGAGGCCGTTATTGTTTTAATGCCTGATGGAAGTGTATCTGACTATGTGCTTTACACTCTTGGACTCAGGAATCGAACTGAGCTGGAAGAGGTAATGGATAAATTTGTTAATAATCCTGATGCAGAGGTTAAATTAAAGAAAGAGAAAAGATCCTTTAATTATGAGGATTTAATGTCAGCAAAGCTGAAAGTTATCTCTGCGGCCGACAAATATGCATATGATAAGGAGCATAGTATCTGGGTGGATAAATCCGATAATAGCCAATATATGAGTGAGCTTGTCAATAAGGGCCTGGATTTGAAGATTGTCGGTGTTGTACAGGCTGACCCGGATGCAAAAGCTACGTCACTTTCTCCGGGTGTCAATTACACGCCTAAGCTTACTGGCTATCTCATGAAAGAGGCAGCTGATAAGGAGATTATTAAGAAACAGATTGCAAATCCGGCGGTAAATGTTTTGACAGGAAAAAGCTTTGCAGAAGAGAAAAAAGGAAAGGCAACTTCAAAGTTTGATTTCGCAGATTTATTTTCCATCGATGAAAATGCCATTAGAAATGCCTTTAACATGGATCCTTCCCAGATTAACCTTGATTTGTCAGGGCTGGGTGATATTTCCATTAATACAGATGAGATGGAGCCGCCTTCTTTTGATATTAGCGAGGTGACAGAATCGATTGCAGGAGAAGTTAATATCCCCTCTGATGAACTTACAGCTATTATGACCGGTGTAATGCAAGGTTTTCTGGCGGAGGAAGCGGAAGCAGGCGCTGTGGATCCGAATCAGATGGCAGAAGATTTGGCAGCTTATTTGGCACGTCCTGATGTACAGGGAACAATGACCGCCCAGTTAAATGACCTGCTCGCGGCCACCCAGATTGACACTAAGCTGGCGGAGATCCTCAGAACCTATATGGAAACAACAATGCAGAGCTATATAGCCCAAATGATGGATTCGGTTCAGGCTCAGCTTCAGGTTCAGCTCCAGGATCAGATACAAAATGCACTGAGTCAGCTGCCGGCACAGATGCAAAATGCCATCAGCATAGATCAAAATGCTTTTGCCCAGGCTTTTAAACTCAAGATGTCAGAGGATGAAATACTTGAGTTTCTAAAAGCCCTTATGAATCCTGAAGAGAGCACATATGAAAGCAATCTGTCTGTTCTGGGATATGCCGATCCGGGGAATCCAACACAGATAAACATCTATCCGCTGGACTTCAATTCAAAAGATGATGTGAAGAACTTCCTTGAGAATTATAATGACCAGATGGAGAAGGAAGGAGAAAAAGATAAGGTCGTGCGGTACACAGATCTTGTGGGCACCCTGATGACTTCGGTGACGGATATCGTTGATACAATCAGCTATGCGCTTATTGCCTTTGTTGCCATATCTCTGGTTGTTTCCTCTATCATGATTGGTGTAATTACCTATATATCTGTGCTGGAACGAAAAAAGGAGATCGGAATCCTCCGTGCGCTCGGAGCAAGTAAGCGGGATGTCAGACGGGTATTTAATGCGGAAACTTTGATTATCGGTCTTGTGGCCGGAGTCCTGGGCGTTGCTGCCACATATCTCATCAGCATCCCGGCAAATATAATTGTCTATAACAAGCTTGGGATTGAGAGGATTGCACAGCTGCCGGTAACCGCAGCCCTCATTTTGACTGGTATAAGTATGTTTTTAGCTTTTATTTCTGGATTATTTCCATCTTCCGCGGCGGCCCGGAAAGATCCGGTGGAGGCATTGCGCAGCGAATGATGAACAGATTTTTGCTAGACGAATAGGAGATGCAGTATGTTGTTTTTTAGTGCAAGGCGAAAAGAAAAAAACGAAAGTATTAGTAAAATTCCTTTGATTCTTGATAAACTTTGGTCGGAAGAGGGGCTTCAGGAGGAGCAGTGGAAGCTTCAGCAGGAGAATTATCAGACATTGTTGACACGACAACGGAAAAGTGAGGTCGTTATAGAAAATATTCTGGAGGTTCTGGACGAGTACAAGACGATTCTGGAAGAACAGAATTCTGCAAGAAGTAAGGAAAAAGTATTGGTGGGTTATATATCTGCATATGATGGGAGCCTGCACCAGCTGGAACGTATGTTTCGAAACATAGAGGGCAAAGAGGGTGAATGGGTGAAGCAGCTTGAGGGAATAAAAAAACAGTTGCGTGACAACATGGAAAAATCGGAATTGAAGATCATCAAAGAGCAGGATATAACGGTCGACTTTAATCTACATGAGGTGGTCGGTATCTGTGATACAGAACAAAAAGAAAAAGATGGTCAGGTTTGTGAGGTTATTATTCCCGGTATGATTTTTGAGGGGAATGTGGTAAACAAAGCTAAGGTTACAGCCTACCAGTACAAAGGAGAGGAGAACGCAGGATGAAAAGAGTAATTGGCATTGATTTGGGAACTTCAACTTCAGAAGCAGCTGTTATGCTCGACGGGGTGCCTTTTATTATTCCAAATGAGAGGCAAAATGCAATCACACCTTCAGTTATTGGCAGGAAGGAAGGGCGTTTTATTGCCGGGGAAGAGGCAGATGAGCGCAAGCTCCTGTATCCACAGGACACGTCGGTGGAGGTTAAGCGCCTGATGGGGAGCGGAGAACGGATTAGGCTGTCAAACAAGTTTTATACCCCGGAAGAACTTTCCGCTAAACTGCTTGTTCACATAAAGGCCTATGCTGAAACTTATTTAAAAGAACCGGTTGACAGCGCGGTTATCACTGTTCCGGCATATTTTAATAATGAGCAGAGAAAGGCTACTATTGAAGCGGGAAGACAGGCAGGACTTTCTGTAGAGCGGATTATCAATGAGCCGACCGCAGCCGCCCTGTGCTATGGAATCGAACATATAGCCGAGGAAAGCAGAATACTGGTGTACGATTTTGGCGGCGGCACGTTCGATGTGACCGTGCTGGAAATGTTCGATGGGGTTTTGGAAGTGAAAGCCAGCAGCGGGAATAATGAGCTGGGAGGAAAGGAGTTTGACCAGCGTCTGATTGATTATCTGCTCTATGAAGCGAGAGAAAAATACCAGGTGGATTTAAGCAAGGATATTTATGCAATGGTGAAATTGCGTGAAGCGGCAATTAAGTGTAAAATAGCTTTAAGCAGTCAGAAGGAATATAAAATTACCCTCCCGATGATCGCTGTATCCGGCGAAACACCAGTGACTCTGGAGGAAACCATCACGGCCGGTATGTTTGAGGAGATGACTGCGGATTTGGTTGAACTTACAAGAAAGCCGATAGAAACTGCATTGTCCGACAGTGGCTATACAGAGTCTGATATTGATCTTATACTGCTGACCGGCGGTACAACCAGAATTCCATATATCGGCAGATATGTAGAGGAACTCCTGGGCAGAAAACCGGAGAAACTGATAGATCCTGATCTGGCTGTTGCTATGGGGGCGGCGGTGCAGGCGGCTGCGTTAAGCGGTGAATTGGATCCCCAGAAAGACATTATGATTACAGATGTGGCACCTTATGCACTTGGAATCAGGATAATGACGGATATGTACGGTATTCCGTTTGATAATTACATGGACATACTAATTCCACGCAACACAACAATACCGGTCACAAAAACAAAGAGATACAGTACAGCAGCAGATAATCAGAGAGAAGCTATTGTGGAGGTATATCAGGGTGAAAAGGAATTTGCCACAGAGAATGTGTCTCTGGGTGAGTTTTGCATTGGAGAGTTTCCCCGGGCGAGAGCCGGAAAAGAAAAAATAGATGTGGAGTTCTCCTATGACCTCAACGGAATCCTTGTGGTTACGGCAGTGGTAGTTTCAACCGGAGAGAAGGCCCATGTTTCCATTGATATGAAGGAGCTGGATGAGCCGGAGGAAATTGATGTCAGCGAATGGAGCCGGGCACCTCTGGCCCGGAAATTCCGGGCTACTGTCCGAAAGACGGAAAAATGGCTGGCTGAGCAGGAATATACACCGGATAGTATTGAGGTGGAAGAAATTCTGATTGCATTAAAGGAGGCGATTGTTCTCGGCCGTGACATGGATGAAGCGGAGGACATTGAAGCAGAATTACTTGGGCTGCTGGACAGATAAATTTGTATTTTGCAGAAAAAACCGTTTAGAGGAGGCATTTTATGGATCCATTTAAAGTACTGCACCTTGAAGCCGGTGCAGATAAACAGGCGGTGAAGAGAGCGTATTTTAGACTTATAAGGCAGTACCGCCCAGAAGAAGAGCCGGAAAAGTTCAAGGAAATCAGAGAAGCATACGAATACCTGCAAGAGGACTCCAATCTGGTCACCGCTCAAAAAATTACACAGATTCCCACAGAATTCAGGCATCCATATAATCAGGTTTTGGAATGGATAAAGAAGGAAGAGTATGATAAGGCCATTGCCCTCTGTGAAAGGGTACTGGATATTGTAGAAATTATGGAGTTCCGTATTTTACTGGGAAAGGCGTATATTTTAAACGATAATTCCGGCAAAGCAGTGAAGTTGTGGGAGGGACTCTGCCAAAAAGACAGTGAAAACATAGAATATATGGAACAGCTGGGAAAGGCATACTGGGCAAGAGGCTGGAATAATAAGGCCTTTCAGATATACTGTACATTATATGAGAAAGGGGTAAAGAATCTTTCTTTTTATGATAACTTTATGGACATTGCCGCTTTCCAGGAAAGTACAGAGCTGGTCTGCCGGATAAGTTTAGATGTATTTGAATATTATAGGAGTCTGGAAAACCATGCCCGTGAAGATGCGGAATCCATGAGCAGTATTCTGTGGACAATTTCAGAATACGTGCAGGCCAGGGACTATGAGTGGCTGCTTGGTCATTCGGATGAGATATTTGACATTATGACGGAAACACCGCTGGAATTCAGTATATATGAGGATACAATAATGGGAATGTGCACTGCCCTGTCTGAGATTCTTGAAGTGGATGAGGCGGCAGGTCCGGTATTTTTTAAGTATGGAGAATATGTTGTATCGAATGAAAATAATATTTCAGAGCGTGGAGAGCTGCCGCTGACTATTATAAAAGCAAATATGGAAAAAATAAAAATAGAGAAAGATCCTCTGATTCACGAAATAATTAAGGAGGCCTCAAATCTGTGGTATGGGCTGCTGACCGAAAAAGCGGCCGTCCGAAACACCGCAGATCCGGAAATATCCCTGATAAAGGAGCTGCTTGGGACAGGCATTGGTGATGGAGCTGTTTATGATACACTTCTCTATATGGTAAATGATCTTAAAAATATTCTGCCGGGGCTGCAGCGTGTGAAGAAGGAATACCCAGTGCTTAGACAGGCGATGGGAGAATTCTTGGAAGAGATGTTAAATTGCAGTAGTCAGCAATATCTCTTTAACAAGTATGAGAAGAAATACAAAAAGCTCATGGGGTATCCTTCCGGAGCAAGACTAATGCTTAGTTCGGCCGGTGAAGATGATTATGATGCATATGAAAATGGAACGTACCGAAGAGAAGAGGCAAAGATAGGGAGAAATGATCCATGCCCCTGCGGCAGTGGTAAAAAATATAAGAAGTGCTGTGGAAGAAATATTGTATAAAATCTAGTACAAGCGGACATCCTCTGTAGACGTTTTATGAGAAGAAGTGTAGAATGATATTAAAATAACAATCTGAAGGAGGATATGAAGGATATGGCTGATTTATTTAATTTAGCGGGAAAAGTGGCAGTGGTGACAGGAGCAAGCTCGGGTCTTGGAGCAGATGCGGCACTTGCTTATGCGGAAGCCGGGGCAGATGTAGCATTACTTGCAAGAAGAGTGGAGAAGCTGGAAGCTGTAAAGGCTGAGATTGAAAAGACAGGCAGAAAAGCAATAGCGGCAGCCTGCGATGTCACCGACGAGGAAAGCGTGAAAGCGGCTATTGCACAGGTTATGGAAACTTTTGGCCACATTGACATCCTGCTGAATAATGCCGGAATAGCGGTAAGAGGCGGTGTAGACAGTATGACGGTAGAAGACTGGGATAAATCTTTTGACACAAATGTCAAGGGGATTTTCCTTGTGAGCAAGTATGTGGTTCCGCACATGAAGGAAAAAGGCTATGGAAAGATTGTCAACGTTGCGTCCATCAACGCGGTTATTGCGGACAAGGCGGATGTGTTTATCAGGCATTCTTATAATGCATCCAAGTCTGCAGTTCTGGGCCTGACAAAAGGCATGGCGGCATCTTATGCAAGGTATGGAATTACTGTAAATGCTGTTGGCCCCGGACTTTTTGAAAGCGAGATGACAAGCGGCACCCTGTTTAAATCCGATGAATTTCTGAAGTCTTACAATTATACAAACCCAGCAGGACGTCCTGGCAGGCAGGGGGAATTAAACGGAACAATTCTTTATTTCTCCAGTGATGCTTCCAGCTATGTGCAGGGACAGTTTGTTATTGTTGACGGGGGAAGCGCGATTGTATAATTGCAGTCTTTTTACGCAATATGAATTGGAGAAAGAGCGTGAATATGAAAGCTGCAAAAAAGTTTTTTAACCATAAAAAACCGGGCATGAAGGGCCTCCTGCTATTGTTAATAATAATTTCAATTATTTCATTTATACTATGTCTTGGACTTGGATCTGTTTTTGTAACCCCGGAGAATGTCGCAAAAATTCTGTTGAGCAGAATTCCTGTAATTGGGGATAACATATCCCGGACATGGACACAGGTAGATGAAAATATTATCATCGGCCTCAGATTGCCCCGGGTCTGTATGGGTCTGCTTGTAGGCGCATCTTTATCCGTAATTGGTGTAACTATGCAGGCACTGGTACGGAACCACCTTGCCGATCCGTTTATCCTTGGTGTATCCTCAGGTGCAACGGCAGCGGCTACGCTTGGAATGCTATTTGGTGTATTTTCCTTTCTGGGAAGGTATTCTTTGTCAATCAGTGCGTTCATTGGTTCAGCCTTTACTATAGTTATCGTATATTCGCTATCAAGGGTAAATGGCCGAATTAATATAACATATCTACTTTTGTCCGGGGTTGCAATTTCCATGATTATGGATGGAGCGACGAGGGTTATAACCTTAAGTGCTCCCAACGCGCTGGGGCTTCACAATGCTACATTCTGGATGTCGGGAAGCCTCGCAGGGGCAAAATGGGGATATTTGACGCTGCCCCTTGTAGTACTGCTGGTCTGTATGGCAGTCCTTATGGTAAACTATCGGGGATTAAACCTTCTGCTTTTAGGGGAAGAAAGTGCAGGCACACTGGGGATAAACGTCAGACGGCTACAAAAGCTTTTGGTGCTTGTGGCTTCACTCATGTCCGGGGTCACAGTTGCGGTAAGCGGGACAATCGGCTTTGTCGGTTTGATGGTTCCACATTTTACCCGTCTGCTTGTGGGAGGAGACCACAGAAAGGTACTGCCGGTATCGGCACTGCTGGGAGGCATACTGGTAGTGTGGGTGGATGTAGCGGCAAGATTACTGATTGCGCCAGAGGAGTTGCCTGTAGGAATTTTGACCGCTATAATAGGGGGTCCTGTGTTTATATTTCTCTTAAAGCAAAAAAGCAGATAAAATTAGTAGCAGCAACATAGAAACAGGAGTAAACTTATGCAGCTGAAAATAGATAACATGACCTTTTCTTATGGGGAGAAAGAAACAATTAAAGATATATCCCTTCATGTAAATGAAGGAGAGTTTGTTGGATTGATAGGGCCTAACGGCAGCGGAAAATCGACTCTACTAAAAAATATCTGCCGTGCTCTTACTCCTGATGCGGGGATGGCTGTACTAGACGGAGAAAATATTCTTTCTATGAATCATAAAAGACTGGCGCTGAAAATAGGTGCTGTCGGCCAGGAAAACGAAGTCCCTTTTGATTTTACTGTAGAAGAAATTGTAGCCATGGGGCGGACCCCTCACAAGAAGCTTTTTGAGATTGACAATGAATATGACAAATATATGACGAATCACGCACTTGAACATGTGGGTATGGCTCATATGGCAAAGCGCAGTTACCGGAGCCTTTCCGGCGGAGAGAAGCAGAGAGTCGTTATCGCACGGGTTATTGCTCAGGAAAGTGAATTTCTCATTCTGGATGAACCTACAAATCACTTGGATATCAGTTACCAGATGCAGGTCTTTGATTTTGTTAAACGCTTGCAGATAACGGTTCTATCCGCTATTCATGACCTCAATATGGCAGCTTTGTACTGTGACCGCATTTATGTACTCAAAGCCGGGAAAATCGTGCTGCATGGAACTCCGGAAGAGGTTCTTACCCCGGAAAACATACTTGATATATATGGGGTCCATTGTGATACCATCGTTCATCCCATTACCGGGAAGGTGTCAATTACCTTCCTGCCAGAGGGGATTTACGCCCAAACAAAAAGATAGCCAGGAGATAAGAGAAATGAAAAAAAGAGTATTAACGGTATTATTGTGCGCGGCGATGGTGCTCGCGCTGCTGACAGGCTGCAGGAGTGGGAGCAGTGACAGGAGCAAGGCCGGCCAGGACAGGACAGAGGCAGCAGATAGTAAGAATCCTAGTCAAACATCTGATGAAAGCTACCCAATGACTCTAAACAATTACGGACGCGAAATAGCAATTGAAGCTGCGCCGCAAAAAGTGCTTGCTCTTGGTCCTAACTGTGCGGAGCTGCTTGTTGCACTAGGACTCGGGGATTCTATAGTGGGAACAAGTCTCCGCAATCACAGCCGCGGGCCTTTACCTGAATATAAAGAGGAAATTGATGCCATACCGGAGATCACCCACGGCCCGGCCACAAGAGAAGCCGTTATTGCAAGCGGAGCAGATTTTATTTATGGGATTGACTGGGAGTTTGGCGGTGACGGGCTGGATGTAAATGAGCTGGAGGATTATGGAATAACTACTTATCTTAATTCTGCCAAAAGCTTAGATGATCAATATCAGGAAATTTTGGATATAGGAAAAATATTTGGCATTGAAGACAGAGCTGCCGGATATGTTGAAGAACAGAAAGAGCGCATCAAGGCTGTACAAGATAAAACAGGAAACCGGGAAGCCCTTAAAGTTCTTGTGTATGACAGTGGAAATGACGGTGTATTTACCTGCAGCGGAAGCAACTTTGAATCCCTGCTGATAAATCTGGCCGGAGGTGAGAATATATTCAACGATATCACAGAAAAGGACTGGGTTACCGTAAGTTATGAAGAGGTCCTTTCCCGGGAGCCGGATGTCATTGTGGTCCATGATTATGACAGTCCTTCTGCTGAGGAAAAGATTGCTGAAATCAAAGCTAATGATACACTTTCACAGCTTGACTGTGTAAAGAATGACCATTTTGCAGTCATAGATCTTGAAAGCGTGTTGCCGGGGGAACGGTTGGCTTATACGGTGGAAAAGCTCTATGAGTCAATGTCACAATTCAGATAGATTTCACTCACAGTGAAAATTTTTATTGACAATGAAAAAAGGTTGTGCTATATTT
>ENA-UOOM01002530-UOOM01002530.1-fermentation-metagenome-genome-assembly--contig:-NODE-2530-length-14854-cov-3.976552_pt1 | contig 14854 bp, 8 predicted proteins | sample MGYA00245781_ERZ724031 | MGnify/ENA primary metagenome ERZ724031 (study PRJEB28704, sample SAMN03018317) | fermentation metagenome | biome: anthropogenic terrestrial biome; feature: soil; material... | reverse complement strand
GCGATATGTTTTTCGAGTTCACGCCCATCCGTCATAAATCGTGGGAGTTAAAAAGGGGGAACAAATATACTTTAAAGTACCGGATGATCGTGTTTGATGGTGCCATTGATACAAGAACGGCAGAGATATACTGGAACAGCTTTTCAGGAATGCCGGAAATTGAATCAATTAAATACTGAAAAATTGTATTTTTCATATTGTCGTTTTTTTGTTTCATTTTTTTCCGATAAGGTTGATTGTAGAAAAAAGTAGAAAATTGAAATTAACATATATGAGAATCTTTTTACCAATTATGTCCTTTACAATTTTGAAAAATACAAATCAGAATAAATACAATCAAATGGAAGGAGAATGTTTATAAAGAATACAGCAGTAATAGACCGGACGATGTTTTTTTACATTTTTTTATCCATGCTTGGCAATATCGAACAGATCAGTTTTTGGCAGGATTACACGGGATCACGATATGGTAGGAACAATAAAGTAAGATTAGGCTCAGTTTGTAACAGTTTGTGAAGTGGATAAAAAGCTCTGGATTGGGAAATTTATCGACAGCCGCTCATTTGATAAATTTTTCCAGAAGAGAATTATCAGTTGATGATAGAAAGAACGACGTGAATATTGAGAAATAGTATAAAAATAGCATAATTTAACAAAATTTCCTGTTCAATTTTTATTTAAAGCACTAAATTTGTGCTCGCGCACAATTTGAAATTTCGTTTTGTGCTCGCGCACAATTGTGTGATTTTTTATTAAAAGAAAAATAGTGGTGTAAGCGAAATTCATTGTGTTTATGCTCTACTTACAACCTTAATATTTTAAATTGTTATCATGATAGTTCTTGCAACGTGTCTACTTAATAAATAATTCAAGAATTAAATTTTTTCAAATACTCTATTGTCAACAAAAAAATTAAAAAACATGAAAAATTTTCTATTATTATGTTTTTGCTGGATCCTGATTTATGGATGTCAGGACCCGACGATCGAAAGAAATGAAGAATACATGAATGTGTACATCCCGATGGTAAAAGAGAAGGAGGCTTTACTACAGACAGTTCCAATTATTAATAACTCCGTAAATTATGTGGAACTGAAAAAACTGGACTTTAGTAAAGATACAACTCTTTATCTTGGAGCTTATTGTAGTGGAATGGTTTTGCCATCTGAGGATATTGAAGTTGAATTCTCACTCGCAACGGACTCTTTAACTTCTTTACAAAAAAAAGGTGCTTCCCAGTCGAACTATTTAATTTTACCAAAAGAGTACTACATTATTGATTCATGGAAAACTATAATACCTCGCCACAAGACAAATGGATATTTAGAAATATTATTAAAAACATCGTCGATTCCCGCGGGGAGCAATTTTATTTTGCCAGTGAAAATTTCAAATATATCCAAATATCAATTGGATATGTCTAACTCTTTTATTTTGATAGGAATAAGAAATAAGAATTGATTTTAAAATTAAATTGATTACTAAAAAACTCTTTAATATATATAGATATGAAAGTTAGAAAAACGCCACGAAAAAAGATATTTCGTCTATATGCCTTATTATTTATTTCGTTAGTGAATTTTACTGTAATCTATTCAAATACATTGAATTTTATTTCAATGGAAATGATAAAGATTGGAGGAGTAATAACCGGGGAAAACGGTGCCTTTATAAAAGGCGTTAAAGTAATCGTTGATGGGACAACAGAGAAAGAATCCCTATCGGATAGCAATGGATATTTTATAATTGAAGCACCAAGAAATGCAAAATTGTCATTTTTTAAGAATGGATATCTGTCTCAGGAAGTTGAGATAGGAGATAATCTATTCCTTGATATTTCATTAAAAAAGGATGAAAGCGATGTTTCCGGAGATGATGTGTATGTTCTTTTCGGCACTCAGAAGAAAGACTGGATGACCGGGGCATACTCTCAAATATATGGCGATGAAATAGAAACAAGAGCTGTGGTAAATAATAAGAATAAGCTGACAGGATTAATGTCAGGTTTATTTATTATGCAGTCAAATGGCGAACCGGGAGACGAGTCAGCAGATATTCTAATGAGAGGGAAAAGAACTATGCGATCAAAGCAACCGATTATATTAATTGATGGATACGAGCGTTCTATGGATCTCATAGATCCAAACGAAATTGAAGCAATTACTGTATTGAAAGATGCCGCAACAGCATCAAGATTTGGAATCAGAAGCGGCAACGGGATCATCCAAATAACCACAAAAAGAGGTACTGAAGGCAAAGTGCGTGTAAGAAGTCATATCAGGGGTGGTTTGAAAATGCCTACCACAACGCCTGAATTATTAGACTCTTACGATTATGCAACTTTGTATAATGAGGCCAGAAGAAATGACGGTGCTTCCCCTTTATATTCAACAACACATTTAGAAAAATATTTGAATGCCAGAAACCATATTTTCGAAAATGAGGATGATAAATATCTTTATCCAAATACCAATTGGTATGAGGAATATACCAAGAAACTTACGTGGCAGCAACGGTATAGTGCGAGTGTGGATGGTGGGAACAATTTTGCTAAATATTTTGTCTCCTTAGGTTATACCCGCAACTCAGGGATGTATAATGTGGATAAGAGTGCCAATACATATAATACAAATGCCAATCAACAATCAATTACAATAAGATCAAATGTGGATATAAATGTGACCGAACGTTTTCTCATGTCATTAGATCTGTCCGGTAGGCAGGAAGAACGGAACTGGCCAGGTGCAAGAGGAAACTCATCATTGAATATATTCCGCTCTTTATATAAAACTCCCCCGAACGCATTTCCCGTGTTTCAAAAAGATCTTGCTCCAAACGGATTACCTATGTTGGGAGGAACAAAGGACTATTCAGATAATATTTACGGAATGCTCAACCGGTCAGGATATTCACAATCTTTAATCAGAAATACTACAGCAACACTAAGACTCAAACATGCTTTGGACTTCATAACAGGAGGATTGAATGTCCGTGGTGAAGTGGCTTTTGACAGTTGGTACGAAATGAATACAAACCGGAGCAAAGATTTTAAGGTATATGGAATTAACCAGGATAGCGAAGGGCAACCTATTCTAAATGAAGACGGTTCATTCCGTTATATCGAAACCGGTAACGACAGCCAAATGTCAAGTGGCGGTGATTATCCGGGTTCGCAACGTATTCTGAATTATCGATTTGGTTTTGATTACGAACGCATATTCGGGAACCATTATCTTTTTATGGAAACGCTCTTTAATCAGCGTGAAATATCGCAGGAAGATGATCGCAACTTACCTCGGATTTATCGTGGATACGACGGTCGTTTATCTTATAATTTTAAAGGGATATATCTGCTTGATTTTAATTTGGGTATCATGGGATCGGAGCAATTCTTAAAAAAAGACCGGTTTGGATTTTTTCCCGCCGTATCAGCAGGATGGATACTGTCTAAAGAAAATTTCTTGAAAAATAATCAGGTTATAAACTATTTAAAATTACGTGGTTCCTACGGATTAACAGGATGGGACGATGTGGGCGGATATTTTCTTTGGTTTCAGCAATTTGGGAGTTCAGGTGGAACTAATTTTGGCTATACCTCCATCAGTTACTCGGGATGGAACGAAGGAGCCTTTGCTTTGAATAATGTTACCTGGGAGAAAATTAAAAAGGCAGACGTTGGAATTGATGTGAGTTTATTTAATGATAGACTATCGTTCACATTCGATTATTTTCAGGAAAACAACAGAGACATAATGGTATCTCCATCGTTACCATATATTATGGGAATTCGCTTCCCGAATTTTCCCATTGGACGGGTTAAAAATAAGGGATTTGAGTTCTCCGGGTCATATGGCGAAGAAATAGGTGATTTTTCTTACGAGTTATCTGGCGTTTTTACGAAGGCAGATAATGTAATTCTCGAGATGGGTGAAGAAACAAAAAAATATCCTTATCAACAAAGAACTGGCAAGCCCATTGATTCTCAATGGGGATTAGTCGCGTTGGGCCTTTTCCAGAACGAAACAGAAATTGCTAATAGTCCTAAACAGACATATACCAGTAGTGTGCGTCCGGGTGATATAAAATATATGGATGTAAATGGAGATGGTGTGATAGATGATTTTGATGAAGTATATTTGGGTTTGAATGCTGATCCCCATCTTCAATGGGGTGCCGGTTTGAAATTGGCGTGGAAAAGTATTGATTTTAACATTCTATTTACTGGACAAAATGGGGGGTGGATTAACCTGACCGGTGAATCTGTCTGGGAATTTCACAACAACGGCACTATTCGTCAACATCATCTGGGCCGGTTTAATCCGGATAATCCCTCTACATGGGAGACAGCTACCTATCCACGGTTAACTCTCGAGAATAAGCAAGGTAACCAGCATACATCCACTTATTGGAGAAAAAAGACAAATCAGGCAAGATTAAAACATATTGAATTGGGATATAATATTCCCGTAAACTGGTCAAAGGAAGCGGTGAATAACTTACGTATTTACATTAACGCATACAATTTTTTGACGTGGCAATCGACAAATTTAGTTGACGTTGAAGCCACGAGCGGGCACTATGTTCAATATCCGATTCAAAAAATGGTAAACTTTGGTTTAAGTATTACTTTTTAATTTAATATACTATGAAAATAAAAAAATATATGGTACATATTTCTCTGATAATAATTGGAGAAATGCTGATTTTTTCATGCACGAATGATCCTTTTTATGCGGTACCCATTGAATTCAACTCAGCACTTTCGGTATTTTCAGATTCTATGCGGGCTGAACAGTTTATTAATAATGCTTATACTGAATCTCCTGCCGATGTATCAAATAGTTTTAACTGGCTTGACGGGAATGCGATGCTTGCATCGGCAAGTGATGAGGCTATGCATGTACAAAGAAATAAAACATCTCCATCAGCTGCCTCAAGAATGAGCGCGGGTAACTGGGGACCCAGTAATATGCGATTATACAGGAGCAGCGATGGTGCCGGAGAAATTGGTTCATGGATGAAGTGGGGTGGATATCATGGTGTGAGAAAAGTAAATACGGCTTTAAAATACATGTATCTTTTACCTGAGAATACCACTGTTCGGTTTCGGAATCGTATGAAAGGCGAAGCTTATTTTTTGCGTGCAAGGCAACATTGGTTCTTGTTTCAGAAATGGGGAGGAATACCTTATGTGAGAAAAGCTTTTGAAGCCTCAGACGATGTGCAGGTCCCGAGAAACACATTCAAGGAGACTGTCGATTTCCTGATATCTGATTTAGATTCAGCGATCATGCTTTTGCCCAAAGATCCGTATGAGGCACCATGGGAGATTGGTAGAGCGGACCGTGGATCATGTCTGTCGCTTAAAGCCAAAATATTACTTTATGCAGCAAGTAAGTTATACAATGGTGCCGGAGTGGATGGTACAAATAATGAGTTGATCTGTTACGGAAACTATGATATTAATCGTTGGAAACTGTCTGCTGAGGCTGCACAACAGGTCATTGATCTGGGATGGTATAGCCTGTACAATGAAGGAGCAACCGGAGAAATTCGCTATCAAAAATTATTTAATGCCTGGGGTGCAGGCACACCAAACAGAGAAGTAATTCATGCAAGATTGAGAGGAACAAATCGGGATACCGAAAAAGATAATTTCCCGGCTGGATTTACTAACTCCACAGGAGGTACATGCCCTTCTCAGAACCTGGTGGATGCTTATGAAATGAAAGATGGCACCCTTTTCGACTGGCAAAATCCGGCACATGCAGCCAATCCTTATTTAAACAGAGATCCTCGATTTTATGCAAGCATAATTTATAATGGTGCGAAATATTCAAAATTTGCAAACAAAACAAACTATACATTCCAAACTTTTGTGGACGGGGAAAATGCCAAAGGTGAAACTGCCACCGAAACATCCTACTATCTTTATAAATTTATGGATTATTCGGAAGCCAAACCGGATGTAAACAAGGGAGGAACATTTCACAACTGGATGGAACTCAGATATGCAGAGGTATTGCTGATATACGCGGAGGCAGCAAATGAATTTGGAGGTCCTGATTATAAAGTGGCAGGTGCTAAAAATTCCATTACCCCTATCGACGCGTTAAACCTGGTGAGAAGGAGAGCGGGAATGCCGGATGTGGAGGTAACATTTTTGAAAAGAGGAATTCCTATAAATCAGAATAATTTGAGGGATTTTATTTACAATGAAAGACGGATTGAGTTGGCATTTGAAAATCAACGTTATTATGATGTGCGTCGCTGGATGATTATCGATACGCTTCCCCAATATATAAGAGGTTGCAGAATTACTAAAAATAGCGACAATACTTTTACATATGATCCTACTGTGATCGTGGAAAATAAAATTTTTGAGCGTAAACATTATTTCTTCCCCATTCCTCAGGTGGAATTGAATAGAAATCCCAATCTGATTCAAAACCCCGGCTGGTAGTAAACATTTTAAACACAAAAAGTATGAAAAAAACAATATTGCTGTGCGTTGCTTTTTTATTGTTGTTGTCAACTGAAATACACGCTCAAAATAAGATAGTCACCGGGTCTATAATAGATGAACTTAATGAACCAGTCATTGGGGCAAACATTGTGGAAGAAGGTACCACAAATGGTACTTCATCCGATCTAAAAGGTAATTTCAGACTGGTATTAAGTGGGAAAAGTGACGTGATCATTATTTCCTATATTGGATATAAAAATATTTACTCCAAGGTTAGCGGGAACAGTACCAATTTAAAATTTAAAATAGAACCCGAAGCGACCGAATTGGAAGACGTGGTGGTCGTAGGATATGGAATACAGAAGAAAGCGAGCATTGTGGGCGCAATTACACAGGTAAAATCGGAGGATTTACAGCAATCATCAGTACCAAATCTTACGAATGCAATTGCGGGAAGAGTAGCAGGCGTAATTACTGTTATGGGAAGTGGAAAACCCGGAGCTGATGACTCTCAGATTTACATTCGGGGCCAGGCCACAACCAACAGCACGAATCCTCTGGTGCTCGTCGATGGAATAGAGAGAGACTGGAAACAAATTGATCCTGAAGATATTGAAAGTTTTTCTGTATTAAAAGATGCTTCTGCTACTGCTGTTTACGGTGTCAGGGGAGCCAATGGTGTTCTGTTGATAACAACCAAGAGGGGAAAAATAGGGAAACCGGTATTAAATATCTCTACGCAAACCGCAATTCAACAGCCTATCAGGACTCCTAAATATCTCAATTCTTACTGGTATGCGACATTGATGAATGAGGCTTTGACAAACGATGGCAAGGCTCCTGAATATACAGAACAAGACTTGCAGCATTATTTGACGGGCGATTCGCCATACACACATCCAGACAATGATTATTATAAGGATTTCCTGAAAAAAGGCTCTATCCAGCAGTTAATCAATATGAATGCATCGGGAGGGACAGAATTCATGAAGTATTATATTTCTGCGAATGTGTTGTACCAGGAAGGTTTATATAAGGAATTCTCCAATGCGTTATATGATACAAATACAAATTACAATCGCTACAATTTCAGATCCAATCTGGATTTTGCAGTAACGAAAAATTTGTCTCTCGGAGTAGATCTGACAGGCCGTTTGGAAGTCAGGAAACAACCAAACTTTGGTGCCGATTTGTTTGATAAAATACGACGGCTCCCTCCCAATTGGCAGCCTTATATAAATCCGGACGGCTCCCTGGGTGGTCGTTCTGATGAAACTCGCCTTGCGCCCTATGCATTGATATCACAATACGGAAATCGTTCCAGAAATAAAAATGTACTTGAAGGAGTTTTCAAGTTAAATGAGGAAATGGGATATGTTACTCCGGGATTATCTTTCAGAATGATGATCGGCTATAACAGTAGTTTTGAATCCCGAAGTATAGCCGTTTTGGAGAATACACATTAAACAGGACAAGAGAAGATATTAGCATCGATACCGGAAAAGGGCCCGGATTTCGTAGAGTTTCTTTTGAAACGGCATTTAATTATGCAAGGACATTCAATGACCATGACGTGTCAGGTATGATTTTATATCAACAAAGCCAGGATTGGAATCAATGGGATATACCCACCGGATACTTGGGATGGGTGGGCCGTGCCACATATGCTTACAAACAGCGCTATCTCTTTGAAATGAATGCGGGATACAACGGTTCCATGCAGTTTTCTAAAGACCATCGTTATGGATTTTTTCCGGCATTTTCGGCAGGATGGGTAATTAGCGAAGAACCGTTTTTCAAAGAAGATATGATACTCTCCTACTTAAAGCTCCGGGGATCGTATGGTGAAATAGGGAACGATAAAATAGGGGATTTCAAATATCTGTACGAACAAATATATAACAGAGCGCCCAATAACCAGAGATTCGTATGGATTTTTGGCGAAAAAAACTATACCACCTCCAGGGGGCTGATTGAAGGGATGTTGGGGAATAACAAAGTTTCATGGGAAAGAGCACGAAAGAGCAACATCGGTTTCGATTCGAAATTCTTAAACAACAAGTTATCAATTTCTTTTGATGCTTTTATGGAGAGGCGAACGGATATATTGGCAATTCCCTATTCCATTCCTCTTGTTTTGGGATTCAATAATCCTCAAAACTCAGAAAGAGATGACAAACAAGGACTGCCCCCTGAAAACATAGGAATTGTTACAAATAAAGGGATTGATTTTGAACTAGGCTACAACGGAAAGATACAGAACTTCAACTATTTCGTAAAGGGGAACTTCACATTTGCCCGAAACAAGATTGAACGGATTGACGAAGAAGGGAAAAAGTACGACTGGCAGAAACGTGAAGGAAAACGTATCGGGCAACATTTTGGATATACGGATGCTGGTCTTTTTCAACTTGAAGATTTTGAATTAGATGCAAACAAACAGCTGGTATTGATCGGTGGGTTTCCGGTATTGAAGGAAGGTATACCCATTCCGACAATGGGAGTTGTTTACCCAGGAGATGTACGTTACGAAGATTTAAACGGAGATGGCATCATTAATAGCTATGATATTGGCAACATTGGCAAGAGCAATGTCCCCGAATTTAACTATGGGGTAACCATTGGTGCCAATTATAGAGGTTTTGATTTAAGTATACTGTGGCAAGGTGCCGGAGGAGCCCATACTTATTTTAACGAAGATGCAATTTGGGAATTTTTCGCACAAGGGAAAGTGATGGAACACCATTTGGGAAGATATAATCCGAATGATCCCTCTACGTGGGAAACTGCTACTTACCCCCGTCTACATGCGGTTGACAGTGAGAATAACCATCAGAAATCCACACGGTGGTTGTTTTCGAGAGATTATTTGCGGTTGAAAAATTTGGAAATAGGCTATACTTTACCAAAATCGGTTATGGAAAGAATCAATCTAAGGAAAATACGCATTTTTGCCAACGGGACCAACCTGTTAACATTCGACGATGTTATGAACTGGGACCCTGAGTCCAGCAATAGTACCGGGAGTATGTATCCGCAGTTGAGGAACTGGAATATTGGATTAAATATCACATTTTAGAACTTTATCTTATGAAAACGAAGAAAATATTCAACTACTTACTAAGTATATCAGTATTCTGGAGTCTGTTGGCTTCATGTACTACTGAAGGGGTAGGATTATTAGATAAAACTGAATCCGGAGATTTAACCGAAGAACGGGTTTTCAGTGACGGAAATTATGCAAACGATTTTCTTACCGATATTTACCGACGGATCCCCAATGGATTTTATGAAAATGTATATTTGGATGCAGCAACCGATATCGGAGAATCGCGCCCTTGGTGGGGATGGGTAAACAGCGTGCATACAGGAGCCTATAATGCAACCGACCTTCCCGGCAGATTAAGAAGATGGGCAGATTATTATGCTGCCATTCGGGCATGCAATAAATTTCTTGAAAAGATAGACAATGTGCCGATCGATTCGGAACAGGCAATTTCGACAGACTCTATAAGACGTGCCCGAAAATACGAAGCGGTTGCTTTAAGAGCTTACTTTTATACCGAATTGGTCAGATGTTACGGAGGTGTCCCCATCATTACAAAAACGCTGACCCAGGATTCACCCGAATTGTATAGTCCGCGGGCCACACTTCAGGAAATGAAAGAGTTTATTACAAAAGAATGTGATTTGGCTGCTGACAGTCTTGTCGCAAGACAGGTAGGTAGTGATTATCCGCGAATGACAAGCATGGTGGCAAAGGGTATCAAAGCACGCTTCCTTTTACATGTAGCCAGTCAGTTATTCAATAACAATGTAGATGCTACCGGAGCTCCCACTACGGCTGAAACGCCATGGAGCTGGGGACAATACGACAAACAACATTGGAAAGATGCTGCAGATGCGGCTTTGGCTGTTGTAAATTCCCCTGACGGGAATTATAAGTTGGTGGAGAAAACAGAAAACAGTAATTTCTTTGGAAGCAAGGTGACATATCCCGGTTCAGGAAAAGCTATGGGATTTTATTACGTGTTCATTTTAAGGAGTAATGATGAGGTTTTTATAAACCATCCCTACAAGGGAAATACAAACGAGTTGGAGAAATGGCAATTGCCCGGGTCATTCAATACGGGAGGTGATGCTTCTTATACACTTCCTACATACAATTATGCTGCCATGTTTGAAAATAAAGATGGGATACCAGTCTATTTAACAGATGAATATGGATTCCCTCAGATTGATAGCAATGGAGAGTTCAAGATAAATCCAAGTGCTAATTTTGATTCTCAAAAACCCTATGAAAACAGAGATTCCCGTTTTTATCATTCAATTTATTATCAGGGGGCAAAATTTGGTGGACGAGAAGTAAACGTATGGAGATCTGAAGATGGGAGAAAAGGGAAAGAGTATCAGGTGGGGTATGGCATGACCGGACTTTTTCTGCGAAAATTTCTGGATCCTAAAAATGTAACCATCGGATCAAAAGAAATCACAGGACAAACGAGTCATAGTTATCCGATTATGCGTTTAACGGAATTTGTATTGGCATATGCCGAGGCGATGAACGAGTATTTAGAGGATGGGGCCGATCGAACTGATGTTATTCGAGAATTGGACAAGATCAGAAAAAGGTGCGATATGCCGGATACCAAAACAACTTTCGAAAGAAATGGCTGGAACATAACGAATAAAGCACAAATGAGAAAGTTTATCCGTAACGAACGTACCATAGAGATGGCTTTTGAAGACAACAGGTTCTATGATATACGACGTTGGAAAATTGGTGTGCAAACCCAAAAAACAGTGTATGCACACGATGTAATTTTAAACGACGACGGGACATTTACATACAAGATTATTCCATGGGAAAGAAGATTATTTCAAGCAAAAGATCATTTACTGCCTATACCACAAGGAGAAATAAACAACAATGAAAATCTTGAGCAAAATCCCGGATGGTAAGCTCAAATTTTGAAAAAAACAATTGATTAAAAACTGAAGAAATGAGAAAGATAATGATTTCCACAGGATTGATATTCGTGCTCCTTTCATTTTTTGAATGTCAGAAAGAAGATATGTTCGATCGCTTTTATCCTGAAATTTTATTTATGAAAGCTGTTTCATCTGGAGGTGAAGGGCAAATCTGGACTGTAGATCCTGACTTTAAAGAAGTAAACTTATTGAAAGATGAAACGGACTATTTATTAAAAGCCAGGGTGAGTGCACCAAATAAACTTGCCCAAATACAGTTGATCAATATGTCGACGGGGAATACTGTACTACAGACAATTACAGATTTCGAGTCAAATTCCAACGTAAAACAAATTGAATTCCTGATTTCCAACATTTCGGCCAATACAAATATACTGGTGCAAGCCACAGATACGAAAGGCAACGTGACAAAACGTATTTTTGCCATACTTAAAAACTAGAAATAATTTGATGCCCCCTGCAAGGGAATGAAATTAATATTATTTAATTTTATTCCCTTGTAATTTCACGTTTGTCAAACTACATTTGTGCACGAACACAAAAATAAAAAATATTCCGTGCCCGTGCACATCTTTAACACGAATTTTGTGTAATACATATAAATTTATTTGCAACAGATCGTGTTTTTCTGTTGGTTCCTTTATGAAAATCAACGGCATGAATGAAGTTGTCAATCTTCCGGATAATATTCTGAAAGCTTTAGTAAGTCGGTTTAATCTGAGATGAAAAGTCTAGGATAAAGATAATTTAGGGAACCAGGAGGAAAGATATTAGAATGTAAAGTTATAAATATCGTTTATTTTGAAATATTTTTGATAATTATCCACAAACAAGTAGAATGTCGTTATTTCCTGATCGATGAAAGCAGAATTTGAATTATTACTGTATCTTTGATAAAGAAAATTCAGTTCCAGGTCGTATAAATAATATAAATGCATATAAATATCTGTATTAATTCAAGTTCTTCCTTCTTGGGAATCATATTCTATAGAATGTGAGGTATTTTTCTTCTAAGTTAATGGTCTTTACAAGATTGAATAAATGTTCAGAACACTTGTTTCATGGATTTTAAACACTTTAGCTAAATAAACTCGCGAACAGTTCAACCGCTGATTCGCATAATTAACGGAAAAACATATGAAAAAAATTAGTTCACTGTTTATCTTATCATTATTTGCTATTTCTCTGGTAGCGCAGGTTCCGAATGAATTGACGCAAAGAGAAAAAAGTCAAGGCTGGAAGCTTCTCTTCAACGGAAAAAATCTTGACGGATGGACATCAGTTGGTAAAAACACACCTCCGGCAATTGGCTGGCAAATTAAAGATGGAATTCTAATGGTCAAATCCGAAGAGGGCAAGCGGGGAGGTGATATTATTACAAAGGACCAGTATGCGAATTTTGATTTTAAGGTTGATTTTAAATTAAATGAAGGGAGTAATAGCGGCGTAAAATATTTTTTCACCAAATATGAACAAGGCGGATGGCTTGGTTTAGAGTATCAGTTATTGGACGATGAAGTACATCCCGATGGCAAACTTGGAAGAGATGGGAATCGTAAAACAGCTTCCCTGTATGATATGCTGCCTCCCTCTGCACAAAAGAAGATGAATCCGGTAGGAGAGTGGAATACTGCAAGGATTGTGGCCAAAGGAACGAAAGTAACTCATTACTTGAATGGAAAGAAAGTCTTGACTTTTGACAGAAATAGCAATGAATATAAAAATGCGTTGTCGTTGAGTAAATACAGCAAATCCGTTCCTTCGTTCGGAGATGTAAAACAAGGCTATATTCTCCTACAGGATCATGGAGATGAAGTTTCATTTAGAAATGTGAAAATAAGAAATTTAAAATAGACCGGAAAAATGAAGACAAAAACTACGAGAAGAGAATTTTTAAAGAAGGCAACAATAAGCAGCATCGGATTGGCCATGGGCAGTACCGCTACTTTCAGCGCCAAAAGTTACAAAAACATTATGGGTGCCAATGATAGAATAAATATGGCTGTGATGGGCACCAACGGACGCGGTGCAGGTATGGCCCAGAACTTCGCGAAGCAAAAGAATGTGGTGATGCGCTATGTTTGTGATGTGGAAGATAAAGCACTGGCAAAAGGTTTGGCAGCCGTGGAGAAAGCAGGTGGAAAGGCGCAGCCAGAAAGAGATATTCGCAAATTACTAGAAAAGAAAGACCTTGATGGATTACTCATTTGCGCACCCGATCATTGGCATGCACCTGCCACTATTATGGCTTGCAAAGCAGGGAAACATGTGTACGTGGAGAAACCCTGTAGCCACAATCCCAATGAAGGGGAATTAATGATTCAGGCAGCGAGAAAGTATGACCGGATAGTGCAGGTAGGAGCGCAACGTCGCTCGTGGGCGGTATTAACGCAGGGAATTAAGGAATTGCATAATGGGATCATAGGAAAAGTATATTTTGCAAAGACCTGGTACACCAATAACCGGGGACCAATTGGTTTTGGGAAAGAGGTTCCTGTTCCTTCTACCCTTGATTTCGATTTATGGCAAGGTCCGGCACCACGCAGAGCATACAGAGACAATATGATTCACTATAACTGGCATTGGTTCTGGCACTGGGGAACAGGGGAAGCTTTGAACAATGGTACCCACGAAATTGATGTGGCACGTTGGGGATTAAACGTCGATTTCCCAACAAGTGTAAGCTCTGAGGGGGGGCGTTTCCGTTACAAAGATGATTGGGAAACACCCGATACGCAGAACATAGACATCAGATTTGGAAATGACGGCCTGATTACCTGGGAAGGTCGCAGTTGCAATTCACGTGATACGGAAGGCCGGGACAGAGGAGTCATTTTTTACGGAGAGAATGGTGCACTGGAAACAGGTGGCAATAGTTACAAGGTTTTTGATTTAAAAAACAAACTGGTAAAAGAGGTTACCTCAAATGATATCATTGATGGCAGGGATGCATCAAGCCCGAATGCCAATCTGGATGGCGTGCACATTGCCGATTTTTTGGATGCAATCAGGAACAACAGAAGGCCGAACGCTGACGTCAGTGAATTACACAAAAGCACCCTGCTTGTTCAATTGGGGAATATTGCCTGGAGAAGCGGAAGCAGATTGGAAATTGACCCTTCCAACGGACATATTTTAAATAACCCTGCTGCTCAGAAATTGTGGTCACGCACCTATGAGCCCGGATGGGAAATATCACTGTGACAAGATAGGCTCTTATGACAACGAGAAGAGAATTTATCAGAATTACGACATTGGCCTCTGCAGGACTGGCTATGGGAGGCATTTCGACCGGGATGAATGCGGCAAGCTACAACAGGGTGGTGGGTGCCAATAAGAAAGTGAACCTGGCCCATATTGGAATTGGAAACAGGAGATCGGAAGAGCGTCGTGTAG
>ENA-UOOM01002529-UOOM01002529.1-fermentation-metagenome-genome-assembly--contig:-NODE-2529-length-14855-cov-4.785473_pt1 | contig 14855 bp, 10 predicted proteins | sample MGYA00245781_ERZ724031 | MGnify/ENA primary metagenome ERZ724031 (study PRJEB28704, sample SAMN03018317) | fermentation metagenome | biome: anthropogenic terrestrial biome; feature: soil; material... | reverse complement strand
AAGCCCTTGAATACTTGGCTGGCAAAAGAGGAAAAGCCATCATGGAGTATCAAGATGTATTAATTAGTTTAGGATATTTACAAGGAAATCCAGATGGCCAACTAGGCTCCATTAGTGTAGATGCTATCAAAATCTATCAAGAAAAAAACGACCTTGAAATAACAGGCTACCTAGACACCAAAACCCTAAAATCCATGAAAAAACCATTAGATCAACAAGTGAAATTTAAATAACTGAAAGTAGAAGGCTGAAAGCACCTAGTCCAAGCTATTACAGTTATTTAAAGAGATCGGAACGGTGAAGGCACCGTTCCCTACATTAGCTCTCCCAAAGGCAAGGTTGGTTTTTCGTCCAACCATCCGATCTATAAAACCCTATATTTTTTCGTCTAAAGACGATTTGGTTTTTGCTTACCACCTTAATAAAAAAATCTCCACTCAAAGTCTACAGCTTCCTCTGCATAATCAATATTGATTCTCTTCCCCTTTTGAATTTCTTTTACAACAAAGTCATCATCTTCTAAATACAAATCCGCCCCTAAAAGCGATCTTCCATTATCTTCTTTTGTAATATTTAAAGCTTTAGTAAGCTTTCCTGGTCCATTACATAAATTCTTAATTTGATACTTACTGGCAATTTCCCGGGAAATTCCGTACCGATTGACAAACATCGCATCTATATTTTCTACAGGTTCTACACCTCTCAACAAAACCCCCGACCCTTCGTCAGCATTCCCTGTCACAATATTCAGGCAATAGTACATGCCATAAATCATGTACACATACACATGCCCCCCCTCATAAAACATGACCTCAGTCCTTTTAGTACGCCGTTGTCCATAGCAATGAGCCGCCTTGTCTATCGCCCCAATATAAGCTTCTACTTCTCTTATTCTCACTTTAATATCACTACAAACAAGAACCTTCCCTAAAAGATTCTGCGCCACTTCTAATGTATCTCTAGTATAAAAAGATCTATCTAATTTCATCCACTACCGCCCTATTCTTGTGTATTATACATATTATCTTACCCTTATTGTACACTCTAAACACAGGAATTTATTTTAAAAATCCTACAAGCACAAATCAAGCTTGCCTATAGGTGAGATATCGTACATTTGTGTATAAAAGTAACACGCAGTTTTACTAGTTTATTCGTAGGAATCCTTCTTCTCCCATCCAACCGCTCAAGCGACTCATCAAAAATATAATTAGACTAATAACTACCTATCAATTTATGGTATAATAAAAATGCTTTTATGCATACGGAGGTGTTTGATGAAAACATTTTGGAAATTATTGTTATTATGGTTTTTTAGTGGATTGATGATCTCTCTTTCTTATTTTAGCAGCTCTATTATAAACCAGCTCGTTCTATTAAATTCTACATATATAACTCAAATAAGCTCAAATATGTATTATTTAATAGGAATCAAAGTATTGGTTTTATCCCTATTTATATTCACTAAAAAACAGCGTTACAGTTATATACGCACAATACTAGGCATCCTAGCAAGTAATATAGCAGCTATTTTACTATTGATTTTTTATCTTGGTTTCTCTATCGAATCCTATATACCTTATGGAGTAAATGCTGCAATAGATTTTGTGCTAATTTTCATCTTGATTGCAGTGATAAACAAAATATCATCAAATAGACAAAAAGATGAAGAAATCAACGACATCAATCAATTCATGGGCATGAAGCAAGACTTAGAATCTCTAAAAAATAAAATTATCGACAAAGAAGAAGAATTATCTTTTCTTGAAACAATGATTAAAGATAAAGAATTAGATTTATCAAAAAAACAACAAGAAATAGCAGAAGCCCTTCAAAAAAGTGCTTCCATTTCTCACTCTAATAAGGAATACAACGAAAACGGAGCTTTCAATACACAAGAGAATGATTCAGTATTTCAAAATTTAGAACAAATTTCCGAAGGAATCTTAAGGCAAATAAAAACCTTAGAAGAAAAAGAACTCTACATAGACAAACAAATAAGGATACTTGAACAAAGACAGAGAGAATACGACAAGCAACTTTATCATGTCCTATTCGATTCACCTGAACTGGGTGATGACGAGGTAAAACTGAAGGACAAATATTCTGAAATCATCATTAAAAAAGGAGATCTGGCTCAAATTCGAGCTATGGTCGAACGAGCTTTAGAGGAGTAGGTATAACCTACTCCTCTAAGAACTATACGCACTATATATATACAACTTTTCATCAGTAAGTTGTTTTAAATACTTCCTACATTCTTCTAATAAACCCATTTGGAGTTTTGCTTCTATTATATCCACAACTTTTAAAGCTAAATAATAGTCTACCTTCACTTCCGGCAATTCATATACATAGGAATCTAGCCTATCAGAAGATATGTACCCTAAAGCTTGATGATCCATGTACAATTTGAGTGGATAAGCTCCTTTTGTAAATGTCACATGAATTTTTTCTTCCAGTAGCCCTCTGTAGTTCATTTCGCTTATAAAATTGGGTAAAAATATCTGATGACCTAGATAGACCGCCACCGACTCCTTCTTTTGTATACAACTCAATAAAATCCTAACCGCTTCTTCTTTATCATACAAATGGATAAAAATATCCTTGGGATTAGCCTCGACTACTTTATTAAAGGGATATTGCCGTAATTCTCTTATAAAAGGATTGTCCCTCTTTAAAAAATTGGGCAATCGGACAACGTGATAACAAGTCTCCATATATTTATCTCTCGACCGAACTAAAGACTCTACATTTCCATAGCAATTACCCATGATCGATTTTGGTTTTTCTGCTAAAGACGAAGATACAAATGTAAAGGTCTTAACAGACTCGGGTATACTTTGTAGAATTTTCTTGGTGTAAACAATATTTCGTTCAATACACGATTTAATATCATTCTCACATTTTTCGATATCGTCAATAGGCAAACCATAAACAATTCGTTGATGCCCTTCAAATACTTCTTGTTCTACTACACCTTCTGGTTCTGCAGAGATCAAGACAATTTCATTATGGTCCATATACCTTTCGTGTAAATGCAATAGATTTGCTTCATAGTCTACTACGGTAATGCCTTTTGCACCTTTTTCTATTATTTGCTCGCATAATCCCTCACATATATCTCCTGTATAAAGGAGTAGCACATTTTCATCTGTAAAGTTTCCGCTGCTTTCTATATTTAATGGGAAGAACTTTATAATATCTTCTATATTCGTTAATTCAGTAAGTAAATAGTTTTCATCTAATAACTCTATTGAAAAGGGAATGTCTTTAGTTATTTCAAAAATATCTAAAAATTCTAGTCTATAAAAATTCTTAGTGTAGACCACAATAGAGTCAAATGCAATCTCATTAATCTTATCTTGCAAATCATCTATATAAACTAAATCTTCATCCTGAAGGCTAATATTTAATATGATACCATTAGGAGCAAAGTTTTTTATTTGTTTAAGTTCCTTCATCTTTAAATCTTTCACAATAATTAGAGGCGTCGGTGTATGATAACTTATTTCTTTTTTACCTAAATTTGAAAGAGCTTTCCTTTTATTTGGCGACATGACAGAGACCCTTGCTGCATCACGCTTCTCTTGAGCTTTTCTTTCTAGGGTTCTATTTATCCCAATAAATAGCACGTCCACTAATAAATTAATGGTGCAAATTTCATATAAACATTCAACATTTATCAAGTACAAGCAGATAAAGCTAAAAAGATTATAAATAGCAACAATAGCAAGAATTTTATTGAGCTGTTTACTTTGAGCATAGATTTTAAAGAAAATCAAAATTACAGACAGCTTGGACATCAAAACTACGGCAAGCGCCCCGTATAAAAACTGCATTAAATTGCCTACATACCATATATCCACTAAGATGAGACTGAAAGAAAAAGAAATAGCTAAGGATATAATTTCTAACAAAGACATAAATATAAAATTTTTTCGTGAACCTTTCTTCATTTGTACCCCAACTTCTTCCTGTTTTTGTATATCATAACATGTCCAATGTAAAAAAAAGTCAGGAATTTGTCTAAAAGAAAAAGTTTTATTGACTACTTTGCAGTACCCTTTCGATCTCATTTACAACCCGCTCTGTTGACTGACCATCTTGATAATCAAAAAACCGCTCTTTCATTTGCCTTACCTTTTCTGCGTGGTACTCTTCGTTTGTAATCACTCGAACCATGTCTTCTTTCGTATAGCAAATGGGGCTTGGCGCTAGTTCTTCATAGTCGTAGTACAATCCTCTTTTGGCTTTGTATTCTTCTAAGTCTGGTGCGTAAAATATAATTGGTTTTTCTAATATTGAAAAATCAAATATTACTGCCGAATAATCCGACACTAAAATATCGCTTACGGAAAATAGCTCATATATATCTAAATGATTCACATTGATAATGCTTTCGTTATTTTCGTGTCCCAAACTAATATCGTGTAAAAAGGGGTGCATCTTGTACAATAAAACATAGTCTTCCTCTAGCTCTCGGTAGATATAAGGCAAGTCCAATTGAACGTATTTCTTATCAAAAACCCCGTCTCCCCTAAAAGTAGGGGCGTATAACAAGACCTTTTTCCCCTTTATTTGCGGGTATCTTTTGTACATTTGTTGACGGTATTTTTTCATCGTATCTTTATTGTATAGTATATCTGTCTTTGCTACGCCAAGTTTTAAGATTTTATCCTTCTCCATATTAAAGGCTGTCGAGAAAGTCTTTTGAAATTCTTCGCCTGCAACATATACATAATCGTAGTTTCTAATTTTAAATCTTCTGCTAATATCAGAACCAAATTTCTTTATTGCTCCACAAGCATGCCAGATTTGAATGATTTTCGTATCCTCTTTCTTTTTTATATTGCATACAGGAAAATTGTTCCCATCTAATAAAACCACAGAGGAGGTATTAATATGATATGTTTGCATGATAAAATTTAGTAAGTATATGAATTTTCCAAAGAGGGTATTATCAAACTTTCGAATGAGATGGACTATTTTATAGCCTTTATTCCTTTTTTTTAATTCATCACTTATTAATTTAAAATTTCCCGTAAGATGTGTCTCAAAATAAGAAATAAAGACGATCTTCTTTTTATTTATTGGAATGAAACGGGTAAGTAAAGAAGCTAGTTTCACTACCAATAAAGCTATTATCTTTTCCATATCTTAACCTCATTTATCTTGTCTAAATATAATATCTAATACCTTTTTACTCGATTTCCCATCATTCCACTGACAATAATTCTGGTAAAATGTATTCATCCGATTAGCATACTCTTCCTGAACCTGATCAATACCAATAATCTGATCTAATAACTCTTCTTCTTTTTCTAGTATGGGACCTGGCAAGTCTTTATAAATATCTAGATAAAATCCCCTCAATTGATCTCGGTATTCTTCTAAATCGTACATATAAAATAAGACAGGTCGTCTTAAGACACCATAATCAAAAAACACACTAGAATAATCTGTCACCATGATATCGCTCATAAGGTATAAATCGTTGATGTCCTGACAATGACTTGCATCATAAACAAAATCTGCCGGCAACTCTTTGTTCTTTGTATTGTATATAAGATAATGAGGTTTATAAACGACCACGTATTCATCACCTAGTGCTTCACGCCACTTATTAAAATCTACCTTCAGCTCAAAAATATAGCCCTTTGTGTCATATGTATTATCTCTCCACGTAGGCGCATATAAAATCACTTTTTTATTCTTTGCTATATTATACTGGTCTTTTAATTCTTCTACATATTCTTCGCTTCTATTTACTAAAATATCATTTCTTGGGTATCCCGTCTCAATAATAACACCAGACTGCAAACGAAAGGCACTCGTAAAAACTTGAGATGAAAACCCATTAGCTGAGATCATATAATCATACTTTTGAGAATCTTTCATATAGCTTTTTACCATATCGCTCCAACTCATTTCACTTCGATAAAAAGTGGTAGCATCCCCTGGCTCTATATCTGCAGCCAACCTCTTAAGAGGCGTACCATGCCAAGTTTGCAAATATACTTGCTTGCTTTTCTTCCTATAGTAAACAGGCATTTTTGCATTAAAGAACCAGTACTTAGAAATAGCTAAATAGTAAAAATAGTGTACGCTGTTATATTTTACGTTTATAGCTCCATCAATATGATTGTCCTTTAGATTATTGAATGCCCATACGAATGTAAAGTCCTTATATCTCTCATCATATTTCATTTCATTGTACAATGCCTTAGGATTGCATGAAAAACCCTGACCTTTATGGCTACAAAACAAAATCAACTTGTCATTGACCGGCAATATTCTAAAGAGAATATTATAGGTAAGGCTGCGAAAAACCTTCAGAAGGGTAATAGCAATCTTACGTAAAATTTTATTTTTTGCTATTACATGCTTTAATTTTTCCATGATTAATCACCTGTTTCATTATCTTTAAAGATGAAATCACAGATTCTTTTCGTTGCATTTCCATCTTCTAGCTTACAAAATGATTCTATAAATTTTTCTAATCGTTGGTCTGTTCCACGTACATTTTTCAATTCATAGATCAATTGATCATTTGTTTGGACAATAGGTCCAGGCATGCTTGTCTCCACATCTAGATAAAAACCACGTAGTCGGTCCCTATAATCTTCAAGATCGTACATAAAAAATATCATTGGTCTTTTTAATACAGCATAGTCAAAATAAACAGAAGAGTAATCTGTAATGAGCACGTCGGATATGAGATACAAGTGGGCAATATCTCCTGTTGGAATACTGTAGGCAAAGCCTTCATATCCAGTTAAATCAATGCTATCTGCAACTAAATAATGCATTCTAAAAATGATCACGTACTCATCAGAAAAGGTATTCTTTAGCTTATCTAAATCTATAGGATTTGTAAACTTGTATTTAGATTTTTCAAAATACTGATCATCTCGCCAAGTTGGGGCATATAATATCACCTTTTTGTCTAGTGGAATATTGTATTTTTTCTTTATTTCATTGATTGTATCCATATTATCCTTATTCTGCACTAAAAAGTCATTTCTAGGTGAACCACTTTCTAGAATTTTCTCACTTGCTATGCTAAATGCTCGTGAAAAAATATTGGTACAGAAGGGATTTGGTGACACGAGATAGTCCCAATTTCTAGATTCCCGATAAAAGTTTCGATTATAATTAAATGTATTTGTACTTGGCATATGGACTTCAGCAATATCTATGCCTAATCTTTTTAGAGGCGTTCCATGCCATGTTTGTAGATAAACCGTATCTTTAGGTTTTTCTACCCAAAGAGGAAATCTCGTATTAGACACCCAGTATTTAGATGTGACCATCTTATAAAACCATTTTAAGGAAAATCTTTTTATATAGGGAACTTTATTTTCTTTAAAAGTTTTAACAGCATCTCTTTCTATACTCCATACACCTTTCATATGAGGATAATTTTTAAGAATATACTCGTATATGGCTCTAGGGTGATCACTATATTGCCTTCCACCAAAACTTTCAAAAACAATTTTTTTCTTATTTCTTTTTAGCTTTTTAATCATCAATCTTATTAAGTTATATCGAATGCTATTGATTCTTTTAGTAATCCAAGATTTCTCTTTAATCACTTCAAGAACAATTTTTCCTGCTTTTGTAGTCTGAATATTAACATCTTTCCCAAGAATAGTAGACTTTTTTTCAAAATAAGACTCCTTCTTCGATAAGACACACAGTATTTCAGTAGTTTCAAATTCCATTTGTACATAAATGTCTGTAAATCGCTCATCTAGAAACTCCTCAACAGGTACCTGGGCTTGAATAAATCCCCCCTCTAGTATCTGAGCCTCTATCTTTTGCACTTTGTTGTTTTTCCTACCCTTAAAAATGACAGAGCACTCATTGGGGCTAACTTCTTCATTTATTTTTGCAAGAAGGGTCATTTTATCCTCTTCTACGGTAACATCATCAATGCTAACACAACTTTTTAGTCGATTTGACGATACATACAAGCCTTTATTTTCGTATGAAAGCTGAAAAACCCTTCTATTGCTTATGCTAAACGGACGCAAGGATAGAATCTCAGGATCATCATAGTGAAAGTCATAAATTTGACTGTTGCTTACTAAAAAGAGCTTGTACTTTGTTGTACTAAGACACAATAGCAAATCACATAGTATCTTATGACCTACTAGTTCTACCTCATAGAGTAAAGATTCGCCTCTAGCAAATAATAAGATAGAAGCTTTCTCTAATGAAAGGTCTTTTTTTAAAGAAATAATAATTTTATCAGAAGTTATTTCATAGCTGGCACCATTTAATAGACTCTCATTAAAAAGAGCTTGTTCTTGTGATTTTAACAGTAAGTCCTCACGCTTTAAATCATTGTCTTTGATAAAAGTCTCGTAGGATAAATGATTGATGTATTCTTTTATAAAAGAAATACATTCATCAGAATACTTGTTTTGTTCATAATATAAATCGTGAACAAGAGAATATGTATCTATTTCTTGATCATCTACGTGTAAACCAGTTGTCTCTTTAATGACAGATTTTTTACTAATAAACTCTGCAATATTGCCATTTGTTTGATCAAAGATAATACTTGATAATTGAAACTTTGTTTGCAAAGTAGCCTTATCAAAATCTTGTAACTCTCTACTTTTCATAAGTAATATAATCTCCTTTTATTTCCCCATAGTAAAATGAATAATTCCTAGCTAGGGATAAAGCTTAATAAAGTAGGACTTCCCTATTCAAAAAAATGAGATGCAAAAATGCATCCCTATATTTTTATTTATTTAGTTCATCTTTTAAATCGTCTTTGATTTTTGTAGTGGAAATCCCTTCCGTTCGTGGCAAATAGACTACATCGCAATACTCTTTTACAAAATCAAATTTACCTGTCCAATCATCACCCATGACAAAAACATCTATCTCGTATTTTTGAACATCTTGAGTCTTTTGTTCCCAGTTTTTTTCAGGAATCACTAAGTCTACATATCGTATTGCTTCTAAAATTGTTTTTCTTGCTTCAAAAGTATAGTAGGCTTCTTTGCCCTTCATGGCATTAAATTCATCATCTGATATTGCAACAATTAAATAATCCCCTAATTCTTTTGCTCTTCTTAAAAGATTAATGTGCCCTACATGCAATAAATCAAAAGTTCCATACGTTATGACTCGTTTCATATATATCACCTAAAGTTATTTTATTTTCATTTATTCATTACCATATTCTTAATTTTTTGACATATGGTATTATACCATTACAAAGACTAATTGTCCATACTCGACAAATTCTGCATATTTATTCCTCTATCCTAAATTCTTCTACACTTCTTAACTTTCTTAGGCTTTTTTCTTTCTATTGTAGTAAATAAGATAAGCGAATACACACGCTCCAGCTACACTAATAAAAATAGATGGGGTTAATAGTGGTGTTTTGTATTGTAAATAAATTTCATGGCTTCCCTCTTCTAGCAATAGACCTGTAAAAGCAGTATTGGCCTTAAAAGTAGAAATTTTCTTGCCATTATCATAGGCTTCCCATCCAGGTGTATAAGGGATAGACAAATATAAAATCCCCTTGTCTTCTAAATGGACATTTCCCTTCACAAAATTATTGCCATACTCTATATCTTCTAATACAGTTCTTTTTAGCTCATTTATTTGATCTTCATACTTTTCCATAGGCATAGCAGAAAAATTCAAGTCTTTAAAGTCATACTCTCCCTTTAAAGAAAAGCTTAATGTAATATCCATAAAGTCTTCATCTGTATAGCCTATATGATAAAGATAGTCACGGTTATCTACATAATAGGGACTTTGTACATTTCTTGTTTCTATTGTCTTCTTCATGTCCTTTACTTTTACAGATACCTTAAAATCTTTATTGGGATTTTTATAAAAAATCCTGTCTATCGATAAATAAACTTCTTTATTTTGTGTATTCTTTACCCTTATGGTCATTTTCCCGTTTTTCTTTGAGACAATAAACTTATGATCTTTTACTTTAACACCATCTTTATCTAGTATCTCATAATCTATAGCTTCACTATATCTTTGTATGGTACTTTCATCTATACCCTTTACAGCTTCTTCAAGTACTACTCCGTCAAGCATTGCATAAAGGCGATCAAGTGGAAATAAGCTTTTAAGTTTATCTTTAGCTATATAATCATAGTAAACAAATCCTAGAGCTAGGTGATGCTTATTTTCATAAATGACGGCTTTTTCATCCTTATGAATAGGTGTAAAGCCATAAGGCACAAAAGGCGAATCTTCTTTTTCAGATATATAGTACTTTACACCTAATAAAGCTTCTAGTGAGCTAATATTATCTAATCCCATATATGCAGAGGAAGATAAGTTGGTTCTTACATTATTAAATTCAAAAAGCTCAATAACATCTTTATCAATAATAGAATTATAAACATGAGTACCCTTAAAGTTGTGAATTAAGGATTGATTGTTCCTAGTATCGTGATAATCTACTCTATAAAAATCATCATCATGTATTTTAGCAAAGGATGCTGTTTGATCTTTTGAGTATGCTTCTTGTGCTGCATTGCGTTCACCAAACTCACTTCCATAGTAACGATCTAGCATTAAGAGTTTTGTATTGCTAATTAGGTTTATGGTAACGATCAGAAGCAAGATTACATCTACTAGCACATTTGCCCAATGATTACCTTTCAATTCCCTATGTGATTTTACTCGGACTCTATAATGTACATAGAGAATACAATAGAAAGCAATAATACATACAATAGGCAATAAAACAGCTCTTGTTTTCATCAAATCAAAATTTGTATGAAGGAGGGCAAAGTAAAGTAAGCTTCCAACTATGGATAAAATAAATCCTCTTTTTGTTATTTTGTCTTTATGATTTAAGGTGTAGGCCACAACAAAGGACACAATAATCAAATAAATATAGACCCATCGATTATTGGGTGAGCTAAAACCATTAAATACAGAATAAATGAATGGAATACATAAAAATAAAGAAAAAACTCCTAGCAATAATTTATAGGAAAAAATCTTTTTATCCCTATATGTGAGAAAAATCAACATACAAGGCAAGGCAATACTAGCTACCGTAATTCGAGAAATTCCATTTTTAAAGTCAAAACTAATAAGTCTAGTAAAAGTATCCTTATAGGTGTCTATATCAAACAACCCTATTGGCAGAGAAGCCCCACCTGCTCGAAAGGTATTTAAAAATCCATAGGTAGATGGTATAAATATAATGGCAGCAATAGATAAGCCCAGCAAATAAAATCCTACTACTTTTAAAAAGAGCTGCAAAAAAACTTTTCCCCTATCTTCTTTCACATAAAAAAAGAATCGAACCACAGCGTAAATAAAAATAGCTAGGGAATTCATGTAGAAGAAATAAAAATTATTCATTGCACTAATGGCAATTAAAAGAATAAATAAATAAGGTTTCTTTTTCTTAAAGATCTCTTCTATGCTTATAAATAGTAGGGGCAATAAAATAGCACCGTTCGTAAAAAAGGGATGGCGAATACCCCAAAATAGAATATGGGTAGAAAAGGCCATAATTAAGCTTCCTGTAAGGCTAGGAAGGAGTTTTACATTTTTATACTTACAGTAGGCAAGCAAACTAATACCTACAAGATAAATTCTAAATATCGCCATTATATTATAAGCAAATTCCACCTGATTAAGTGGAAATAATGCTGCAGCTAAAAGGCTAAAAGGATCTCCTAAAGTATAGTAAGAGTAGGACTGAACAATATCTGCACCAAATCCCATTTCCCAAGTCCACATAGGAATATCAGATAAATTTGTAGCTAATGATTTAAACCACTCACTTAAATCGTATAAAAATGGAAAGTGCTGAAGGACACCATCAAAATACCAAATCAAAGACCCATTGCCTTCCAGTAAAAAATCTTTAAAGCCAAAGTAAAAGATAATCGAAAAGAAAACACTGTAGATAAGGCAGTAGGATAAAAAACTCTCTGCATAAGATGACTTTTTTATATCCTTTACCTCGTCTTTATCCTTTTCTTTCACTAAAAATCTCACAACAACAAACATAATAGGTATAGGAACAATATAGGATATGAGATAAGCTATATATTCTGGTATATTAAACATTTCTACACATAAAACCAATGTAATAAATTGTAGGATAAAATTTGGCAATGAAGATATAGGGTACACAAGTAATCTTTTCATAGACCATTTTGTTTGAAAAGCGTACTTTGCCTGTAGGGTATAGGCTATGGGAAAACATATAATAAAATTTAATACCTGAGACAACTTATAATCAAATTTTAATAGGTAAAACAAAAATAAGGTAACACTGTATCCTATAAGGGTGTTAATGCCTCCAACAAGTAAAAAACGAACAAATTCCTTTTCCAACAAAGGCTTTACTTTTAGCCAAATTTTATTTAACATCTTCATCTCCATCTACTTCAAAGTTATCTGGTATAATATTTGTTTCATCAATAATATAAACTGGTCTATGTTTGATTTCCGTATAAATCTTGGCGATATACTCCCCTACAATGCCTAATGACAATAAGATAAGGCCACTCATAATAAGTAATATGGAAACCAATGTTGGAAAACCAGGCAAATCCGAACCGTATAGTAAGGTCCTTAGTACGATATACAAGGCATATGCAAAACCAGACATAGAGATAATGGTTCCTACAATTAGTGATAAATGTAAGGGCATAGCTGAAAAAGATACAATACCATCTATTGCATAATGAAGAGACTTCGAAAAAGACCACTTGGTCATTCCAGCCACTCGCTCTACATTTTCATGCTCAAACCATTTTGTCTTAAATCCCACCCAACTAAATATACCTTTAGAAAATCTATGGTACTCAGGCATATTAATAATGGCATGGGCAACCTTTCTTTTCATAACCCTAAAATCTTGGGCTCCTTCTTGAATCTCTACCTGAGATACAAAATTAATGATTTTATAAAACTTTCTGGCAAACCAACTGTAGGCCTTTTTTTCACCCTTTCGGTCAATCCGTCTAGCAGCAGCTATATCGTATCCCTCTTCTAATGAAGCAATCATGGGAATAATTTCTTTAGGTGGATGCTGCAAATCTGCATCTAGTAATCCAATATAATCTCCTTGAGATAATTTAAACCCTGCTAAAATAGCAGCTTCTTTACCAAAGTTTCTAGAGAAGGACACATATTTGACACGCCCATCCTCTTTTGAAAGAGCTTCAATTTTGGGTAAGGTGCGGTCTTTACTACCATCATCTATAAATAAAAATTCTATTGTATAATCCTTTAATACTTTGGCAACTTCTGTCAGTTCTTTATACATTAATTCGATGGATTCCTCTTCGTTATAACAAGGAATAATTAAACTTAATTTCATTTTCTTTGGTTCCTTTCAGCTATTTATAAAAATTACATTACCCTCTTAAGAAAGAGCCATGAAAAATCACGCATAGCCCTGAGGATTATTTTGTTGCCAATTCCAAGAATCTCTGCACATATCCTCAATACCCTTCTCTGCAATCCAGCCTAGTTTCTCTTTCGCTTTTGTAGGGTCTGCATAGCACTGAGCAATGTCTCCAGCTCGTCTTGCTGCAATTTCATAAGAGATTTTTATATTATTAGCCTTTTCAAAGTTCTTTACAATATCTAGCACACTGTATCCTGTGCCTGTTCCTAAATTAAAAGCATCTATACCAGTAGTGTCTTTTATCTTTTGAAGAGCCTTTAGATGCCCTTTTGCTAAGTCTACTACGTGAATATAATCTCTGACACCAGTTCCATCATGCGTATCGTAATCATTGCCAAAGACGCTTAATTTTTCCCTCTTGCCTATAGCCACTTGGGTAATAAAAGGCATTAAATTATTCGGTATTCCATTAGGATCTTCCCCTATTCTTCCACTCTCATGAGCTCCTATAGGATTAAAATAGCGAAGAAGAGAAATACTCCATTCTTTATCAGAAGTATATAGATCTCTTAAAATCTGTTCAATCATGAGTTTCGTACTTCCATACGGATTCGTCGTACTAAGGGGAAAATCTTCTGAAATAGGTACACTCTCAGGCACACCGTAAACCGTAGCAGAAGAGCTAAACACCAATTTCTTCACATTATGCTTCTCCATCACTTCGCAAAGAATAAAAGTACTTGTAATATTATTGTGGTAGTACTTTAGAGGGATCTGAACAGACTCTCCTACAGCCTTCAATCCAGCAAAATGAATAACAGCTTCTATATCATTTTCACTAAAAACCTTTTCAAGCCCTTCTTTATCTAAAACATCTACCTCGTAAAATTTTATAGACTTACCTGTCAATTCTTCCACTCGTTTAAGGGATTCTGTCTTGCTATTAGAAAGGTTGTCCACAACCACAATATCGTAACCCTCATTTAATAATTCAACACAGGTATGACTCCCTATATACCCTGCACCACCTGTAACCAAGATCATAATTACTGCCTCCACCTATCTGTAATTTATACACTTTATTAAATACTCTGATAAACTATTCAATATGTTTCTAAAAACATTTTACCACAATTTATTTGCTATTTATGATGTAGTTAATTCATTTTAACATATTTCATATATTTATCATTTTTATTTTACAGGAATTCTATATCCTCATTACAAATTCAATATTCTCTTAAGGAAAATCATGTTATAATAAATAAGTGTTTAAACGACATCTTTCGCCACACAACTCATCTACACAAGTAAAAATTGCTTTATAAAATCATGTAAAAATTATTATTGAAGGAGAATACATATGGCTAAAAAACGAAAGAAAAAGAAAAAAGGAAGTTTCCTAAGAAAATTCCTCACATTTATATTTATATTAGTTGTACTAGGAATATCAGGAGCTTTTGTTGTT
>ENA-UOOM01002526-UOOM01002526.1-fermentation-metagenome-genome-assembly--contig:-NODE-2526-length-14860-cov-4.501385_pt1 | contig 14860 bp, 17 predicted proteins | sample MGYA00245781_ERZ724031 | MGnify/ENA primary metagenome ERZ724031 (study PRJEB28704, sample SAMN03018317) | fermentation metagenome | biome: anthropogenic terrestrial biome; feature: soil; material... | reverse complement strand
GGGAATTTTCTTTTAGTCAAACCATTGTGACTATATTTCGCGCAATCTACCAGCGGAAACGCTCTGTAAGCCCCGTAGAGGCCCGCAAAATAAGTAGGTGGACAAGTTTCGGGGTGGGGGCGTTGTCACATTGGAAGGGGGGCGATGGTGTGGGAGCATACAGGGCATGCCCACGCTGCGGGAGGATTCACCCGTACGACCAGCCATGCCCGAGGAAGGGGCCGACCTACAGTTATGAGAGGACCGGGGCGGATAGGCTGCGCTTCACCTCAAGGTGGAAGAGGAAGAGCCTGCAAGTCAGGGACGATGCGCACTGGATGTGCGAGGTTTGCAGGGACCAAGGGAAGGTCACCACGCAGGGGCTTGAAGTCCACCACATTGAGAAGCTGAGGGAGGACCCGGACGGACTGATTGAGGATGACAACCTCGTGTGCCTATGCCGAATGCACCACCGCATGGCGGACGATGGCGAGCTGCCGAAGGACTACCTACGCGGGCTTGCGGCAAGGAGAATGGAAGGGCTAAGGCAATAGGCGAGCTACGTCCTGAGATGCAGAAGGCATGGTGGGCTAGCTATTGAAAACGTTGTCGATAACCTGTGGAGAGATAATCCCCCCCTACCATGGGGTCGGAGCAACCGAGCGGCCGCGCTATCCAACAGTCCTAGCTGCATACTAAATTTCTAACTTACTTAGATTTTTTGGAAACTAGCGGTTTATTGGCTTGAAACTGATATTATCATTTAATAAGAGCGATTATCGGGGATTCTTTCGAGCGCTTCCCCAAGAACAGCTTTGAGCATTTTGAGAAAGGAGCATTTTTTGCATGAACAGAACAGAAGTAACCTACATGGACGTGGATTCGCTGATTCCATACGCGAACAACCCGAGACTGAACGACAATGCCGTTGACGCCGTGGCAGCAAGCATCAAGGAGTTCGGATTCAAGGTTCCCATCGTCGTTGACTCCGAGAACGTCATCATCAACGGGCATACGAGACTGAAGGCGGCGCACAAGCTGGGACTCAAGGAGGTTCCCGTCATCGTCGCGGACGATTTGACCCCAGGGCAGGTGAAGGCGTTTCGCTTGGCGGACAACAAGACGAGCGAGCTTGCAGAATGGGACTTGGGCAAGCTCGATATTGAGCTTGGCGAGATTGATGACTTGGACATGTCCAGCTTTGGGTTCGATGATGTGACGGGCGGCGATTTGGATTTCGCAGACGTGCCCGACCTAAGCGATGAGACGTATGAAGAGCCCGAGCACGTCATGCTGAAGTGTCCATCCTGCGGTCACATCGACCGCAAAGAGCATTTCCTGAAGCAATGATTGTCTACGGCTCGGCTATCGAGAGCGTGGTCCCCGCATCCGTGCTGGACAGACTGAAACAGGACGGGAAGCTCCAGCACCTCTTGATTTCGTATTACTACCTGCGGAAGAACAAGGGGTTCAAGTGGCTCGGCGACATCGAGGACTTGATTATTGACAGCGGTGCGCATTCCTTCCAGAAGGGCGCTCACGTCGACTGGGTGTCTTACACTCACGAATACGCCAAGTGGATTCGGGAGAACGACACTCCGCGCATACGCGGGTATTTCGAGATGGACGTGGACAACATCATCGGCTACGAGAACGTCTTGAAGCTGCGGCATATCCTTCTGACTGAGAGCGGGCATCCCGAGAAGATTATCCCCGTGTGGCATAGGAACAGAGGTGTCTCTGAGTTCGAGAAGATGGTTTCCGAGCACAGCATCGCGGCGGTGACCGGATTCAAGAACGAGGACATACAAGACCACCAATACCTGATGTTTTTGAAGGAGGCTTGGAAAAACAACTGCTGGCTGCATGGCTTGGGCATGACTCGAAAGCCGATTCTCGACAAGGTGCCTTTCGACAGCGTGGACAGTTCCTCGTGGAAGCTCGGCCCGGTTGCGTATGGGAATTTTCACGGTCGAAAACTTTCGAGGGCGCAGACGGGCACGCCTGAGGGTAAAGCCATGCTATGCCGCGCAGCGTACAACGACCTTTTAGCGATGCAGAAACACTACGAGAAGAAATATCGGAGACTTGGTGTTCATAACCATCCACCGATTCTGTAATGGGAGGAATAAAAAAAATGGTCAAGAACGTCAACAAGACGAACCTGTACACGTTCCTATGTGTCATCAGCGCTGCAAGCCTCATAACGGCGAACCTGTGCGCTATCAAGAACGAGAGCTTTTTCGGGCTGACTCTCGGCGGGGGCATCATCACCATCGTCATCGACTATGTGGTGAGTGACCTTGTGGCCGAAGTGTATGGCCTGAAGAAGGCTCTCCACATGAGGCTCATGGCCATCTTTGCCAACGTGCTGAGCGTCGCGCTTCTCGCCACCGTGGTGTGGCTTCCCGCGGCTGACGGGTTCACCATGCAGAGCGAGTTTGCGTCCATCTTCAGCCTTTCCCCGCTCATGCTGTCCGCGTCCATGCTGGCGTTCTTCTGCGGCACGAGAGTGAACGACTGGCTCATGAGCCGGTGGCATGAGATGAACGGGAAACGCGGTCTATTCCGCCGCTGCATCCTCTCCACCGTCGCTGGCGGTATCGTGGATACTGTCGTGTTCACCCTTGTTGCCTATGGCCTGACGTACTCGTGGATGGACAACCTGGAGAACATCATTCTCACGTACGGCCTGAAGATTCTAGTTGAGGTCATCGTGTTTCCCATCATCACGGTTCACGCCATCGGGTGGGCAAAGAAGCTGCCCGCTGCGTAAACTGTGGCGTTTGGCTAGAATGGCAGCGCCAACATCGATGGCGCTGCCATATTTCATTCAAGGAGGTGCCCCATGCAGCGGAAGACGCTAACTGAGCAGGCAGAGGAGATTCTCAAGATAGCGGAAGAGACTGGCGTCCAAACCAATTTCTTCTTCGTGACCACTTTCAAACGTTACCAGGTGCAGCTCTCTAACCTCTCCGAGCTGGAAAAGGCAATCAAGGAGACGGGCACACTCGTTACGAAGGAATACGTGAAGGGACGAGCGAACATCTACGTCAATCCCGCTGTCACGGAATACAACAAGACCACCGATTCAGCCAACAGAACGGTCGCGACCCTCATGAAAATCATCAAGGGGTTCGCGAAGGAGGACGAGGAACGCGATTCTGCGTACGACCCCCTCATGGCGATAATCAACGGTGACAACGATGGCGAGGAATAGGGGTTACGAATACTGCAAGTCCTCAATCGACGCGGACACCTGCCCCAAGTACGTCAGAAAGCAGATGCGGCAGTGGATGGACGTATGCGAGGGCAAGAGCGAGAAGTACGTTGTCAGCGACGAGAAGATTCGCCAGATGGAGTTAATCCTCAAGCTGCTGGTAATGCCGAAGGGCCTTAAGGCTGGGCAGACGCTCTACGAATGCACGACGGGCTACCAATGGCTCTTGTACACGGCAGTACTGTGTACCGTCTATAGCGACAATCCGGACAAGCGCCGCTACGAGATTGGACTTCTTGAAATCGCGCGTAAGAACTTCAAGACATACACGGTGGCTACGATTTTCATCATCCTAATGCTTACAGAGCCGAGATTCGCCGAGTTCTTCTCCGTCGCTCCCGATGGAGCGCTGTCTAGGCAGATTCGCGAAGCCATATCGCAGACGCTTCGCTCGTCGCCGCTGGTATACGAGTACAAGGGGAACAGACGCTTCAAGATTCTGAACCCATCCATCACGTTCATACCGAAAAGCTCCACTTACGTCCCACTGAGCTATTCAACGTCGCGCATGGATGGACGCTTGCCGAGCGCGTTCTGCGCCGACGAGGTAGGGGCGCTGCCGACGAGCTACGCGGTCGAAGCGATGAAGTCGGGACAGCTCAACATCCTGAACAAGCTTGGCTTCATCATCAGCACCAAGTACCCCACTATCGATAACCCGCTCGAAGACGAGGTTGCATACGCCAAGAAGGTGCTGGACGGCATTATCGACGATGATACGATTTTCGCGCTGCTGTACGAGCCCGACGATACGAAGGACTGGATGACGGACGATTTGGTCATGCGTCAGGCGAATCCCGTCAGCTTGGAGATTCCCGAAATCTGGGAGGACTTGCTGAAGAAGCGGGCGTACGCAATAGCAGTTGAGTCGGCACGCGAGAACTTCCTGACAAAGCACTGCAACATAATCTACCAAGGTGCAGGAACGGAGACGTTCATCGACGTGGCAGACGTTCAGGCTTGCAAGGTCGCAGACATAGACTGGCACGGGCGCGTGGTGTATCTGGGGCTTGACCTTTCGGAGACGAACGACAACACGGCTGTCGCAATGGCGGCGGCTGACGATGATGGGAAGATACTCGCCGATGTGTTCGCGTTCGTCCCTGAAGGTCGCATTCCAGAGAAGAACGCCTACGAGAAAATCGACTACAAAGAGTTCATCCGCGCTGGGAAGTGCATAGCGTGCGGGGACAGGGTTATCGACTACGCTGTTGTCGAGGACTTCATTCTCGGCATCGAGAAGAGGTTCGGCGTGCAGGTTCAGGCAATCGGCTACGACCGCTGGAACGCTCTCAGCACCGCGCAGAAGCTGGAAGGCGCTGGGTACAACACCGTCGAAATCAAACAGCATTCGAGCGTGCTTCATCCGCCGACTAAGCTGCTGAAAGAGAAGATTTTAGGCGGCGAGTTCGAGTACACCGACAACAAGCTGCTAGAAATCAACTTCCAGAACGCTCGTTGCAGCTACGACACCAACAAGAACATGTACGTCCACAAGAAGAAGTCAAAAGGCAAGGTCGACATGGTGGTTGCCCTGATAAACGCGATATACTTGCTTCAGCAGGATGTTGTTTTCAATCAGGTGCCTGACTTCACCGTTCAGGTAATTTAGGAGGTAGCACATGGGATGGATTAAGAGACGGAGGGAGCGCAAGCGCTCAGCCGAGAACATAATCGGCAGTGACGGCACGGTGAACGACGTGCTACTCAGGGCGCTTTTGAGCAACGAGCCAATCGACCGCGACAAGGCCATGATGCTGCCAGCCGTGTCTGGCGCGGTTGACTTCATCACGAGTGCGGTCGCGTGTATGCCCGTGCGGCTTTACCGCACGAAGAAGGGCGTTATAGAAGAAGTTGAGAATGACCCTCGAACCAAGATGCTCAACGGGGACACCGGCGACACGTTGGACGGCTTCCAGCTCAAGAAGGCCATGGTCGAAGACTACCTCATGGGCAAGGGCGGATACTGCTACATCGAGCGCAGCCGAAATGACGTGACAGGCCTATATTACGTAAAGTGCGACGCGGTGAGCATCAACATCAACAGCGACCCTATTCATAAGTCGTATGACATCATCGTCGGCGCGAACACGTACAAGCCCTTCGAGTTCGTCAAGATTCTCCGCAACACCAAGGACGGCGCGTCTGGCGTTGGCCTTACGGTCGAGGTCGCGAAGGCTCTGGAGACTGCATACCAGACGCTTCTGTACCAGTTGGGGCTTGTTAAGGCGGGCGGCAACAAGCGCGGTTTCCTGAAGAGCCAGCGCAAGCTGGGGCAGGAGGAAATCGACGCGCTCAAGAGCGCATGGTCGAACCTTTACGGAAACTCTGAGGAGAACGTCGTAGTTCTCAACAACGGCCTTGAGTTCCAAGAAGCGTCGAGCACTTCCACCGAGATGCAGCTCAACGAGAACAAACGGACGATGGAGGACGAGATTAACAACATTTTCCACATCCGTGAATCGTTCGACGAGACGTATAAGTTCGCAATCTACCCGGTAGTCAGGGCGTTCGAGACGGCGCTGAATCGCGACCTGCTGCTTGAAAAGGAGAAGCGTAATTACTTCTTCGCGTTCGACAGCCGCGAAATCATCAAGGCCGGTCTGAAAGAGCGTTACGAGACGTACAAACTTGCCAAGGATTGTGGCATAATGTCGATTAACGAAATGCGCCGCAACGAGAACATGAACGAGGTTAAGGGATTGGACATCATCGACCTTGGGCTTGGTTCCGTTCTCTTCGACACGGCTACGGGCGAGGTCTACACCCCTAACACGAACTCGACCAAGGGCATTTCGGATTCTGGCGGCGCACTTCAGGCGCAAGGGGGTGAATCAAATGCAGATTAACATTCGCGAGGATGCGGTCGAAATCGAGGGATACGTGAACGCCGTGGAGCGAAACAGCAAGCCGCTGCTTTCGCGCATGGGCAAGTTCGTCGAGCGCATCAAGAAGGGAGCTTTCACACGCGCTCTGAAGCGCAATGACGATGTTCACGTCCTTCTAGACCATGACTGGAAGCGGGATTTGGGAAGCACCAAGAAGGGCAACCTCGAATTGACCGAGGACAACATCGGGCTTCGAGCAAGATGCACAATTTCCGACAAGGACGTTATGGAGATGGCGAAGCGCGGCGACCTAGTTGGATGGTCGTTCGGGTTCTACGACCGTGACGTTAAGAACGGTGTCGAGAACGGGATGCTTACCCGCGAGGTGAACGACCTCGACCTCGAAGAGGTATCCATCCTCGACCGCTCCAAGGTGCCAGCATATGAAGGCACGCTCATCATGGCTAGGAGCGAGGATTCGGATAAAAGGCTCTTCGTGTCAGATTCTTTCGACGCTGATGGCGAAGCGCCAGACGAACATCCCGAGACGCGTGAAGAGCAGACCGAAGCCAAGAGCAGAACCAAGCAAGAAACCAAGAACGAAATCGACTACAGCAAGTACAAGGCGATTATCGCCGAAATGAAGGAGGGCTAACATGCCGAAGATTTACCACATCCGTTCCATGAGCCTCAAGAACCTCGTGGAGCTGAAGAACGACAAAATCGACCAGGCCGAGAAGATTCTCGCAGATGCCGAGGTCAACAAGCGCGAGCTTACGCCCGACGAAGCGGCGGAGCTTGCCGAGATTCGTGATGACGTCAAGCGAATCAAGGAAGCGCTCAAGATTGGCGATGAGCTTGACGATTCCAAGGACAAGAAGCCGAAGCAGGAGCCTGCGCCCGATGGTGGCGAGCCTAAGCCTACTCAGGAGCAGCAGGACACCCGAGCGTTCGAGAACTTCATCCGCGGTCGCGTCATCCACGAGCGTGCGGGCGAGCTGACCAAGACCGACAACGGCGCCGTCATCCCGACCACCATCGCACAGCAGATTATCAAGAAGGTCTACGACGTCTCGCCCATCCTTGACAAGTCCCAGAAGTACAACGTCAAGGGCAAGCTTCAGATTCCGTACTACGACACGACTTCTGGCGGCATCAACGTCGCGTATGCCGAGGAATTCACCCCGCTGACTTCAAGCAATGGGAAGTTCACCAACATCGAGCTTGACGGCTTCCTCGCTGGCGCACTGAGCAAGATTAGCAACAGCCTGATTAACAACAGCCAGTTCGACATCGTGAGCTTCGTTGTCAACCAGATGGGCGAGGACATCGCACGCTTCATCGAGCATGAGCTGCTTATCGGCACCAGCGGCAAGGTGGAGGGCCTTTCCACGCTCACCAACTCCGTGACCACCGCAGCGGGAACGGCAATCACGTCCGACGAGGTCGTTAAGCTTAAGGACTCCATCAAGGACACCTTCCAGAACAACGCGCTATGGATTATGTCCCCCGCGACCCGCACCGCGCTCCGACTGCTTAAGGGCACCGACGGTCATTACCTGCTTAACGACGATATTTCCTCGCCCTTCGGCACCGTCCTTCTGGGAAAGCCCGTCTATGTCTCTGACAATATGCCCGACGTCGCCGCTGGCAAGGCAGTCATCTACTACGGCGACATGACTGGACTCGCCACCAAGTTCTCCGAGAACATCACGACGCAGGTACTGCGCGAGAAGTACGCAGACGAGCACGCGACTGGCGTCATCTCGTGGTTCGAGTTCGACTCCAAGGTGCAGGACGCCCAGAAGCTCGCGAAGCTGGTGATGGCTGGTGTATAAGGCGCTCAAGTCTTTCAGCGGCGCAATCTCGATGCACGAGGGAGAGATGCGGGAGATTGAGGACGCCGCAATCGTGGCCGACCTGCTGAAGGCTGGCTACATCGAAGAGGTGAATCCCAAGCGTGGCAGGAGCGCCAAGAAGTCTGGGGAGCCGAATCCCCAAGAGTAAAAAGGAGGGGATTAGATGAACCAGATTACGAAAGTCTCCGAGGTCACCGCAGACGACCTTGCGGAATATCTCAGGGTCGGCGAGGTGACCGCATCCGAGGACGGTTTTCTCGAGACGATAATCAGCGCGGCAACCGCGTACATGAGCAAGTACACTGGCCTGACTGCGGCTCAGCTTGACGAGAGCAAGGACTTCGTTGTCGCGCTGTTCGTGCTCGCCCAGGACATGTACGACAACCGCGCCATGTACGTCGATTCGTCCAACGTCAACCAGGCGGTTCAGAGCATCCTCGACATGCACTCTGTGAATCTTCTTCCTTCGGCGGTGTGAGATGATTAACGCGGGAAAGTACAATCACCGAATCCAAATCGTCAGCCCGAAGGTGGGGCACGACGCGGAGGGGTTCCCAACAACGACCGACGAGCCTGTTCTGGAAGCATACGCAGGCGTGAGAACGACGAGCGGCTACACGCTCATAAAGAGCGGCACGAGCTTCGAAGCGGCAACGACGAACTTCACGATTCGCTACCCGCTCAAAACGAAAATTGAACGAGATATGGTTGTTCTTTTCGACGGAAGGCGCTACGAGATTCAGTACCTGAACAACGTCAACTACGCCAACGTCGAACTTGAGATTCAAGCGAAGGAGGTGGAGCACTGATGGCAAAGTTCGAGGCAGACCTTCCAACCGACCTTATCAAGATGTTCGAGGAATTGAACGTTGACACCCAGAAGATGCTGGAGGAAATGACGCAGGAGGGGGCAAAGACAGTCCTCGCGAACGTCAAGGCAAACGTCCCCCAGAGCTTCCACAGCTCAGGGATAATGCAGTGCCTGAAGATTACGCGGCCTTACTACACTCCGTCAGACGGTGGACGCAACACCAAGGTGGCCTTCTACGGCTACTTCGAGAACAAGAACGGCAAGAAGCGGTACACTGTGCCAGCCCCGCTGGTCTGCAACCTTTTCGAGTACGGGCGCAGCAATTCGCCATACCCAAGGCACCCGTTCATGCGCAAGAGCTTCAAGAAGGGCCAAATTGAAGCGGCGATGATGAAGGTTCAAGACCGCTACATCAAGGGTGATTAGATTGAACGCCGAAATCTTAGACATCTTCGACGGCTTCACAGTGGGCGGCAAAGAGGTTCCAGTCCGCTTCATGAACTACGAAGGGCACGGCGAGCCTTACGTGATTTTCATGCGCGAGTCTGATGACAGCTCGTACAGCGGAGACGATTCACTGATTGGATACGTGACGTACTACGACTTCGACGTGTACAGCAGGGGAAACTTCACCGCGCTGGTGGAAGCGGTAAAATCAAGGCTTGAGAGCGCTGGTTGGACTTGGCAACCATCGCGCTCTTCGGCAGACATGTACGAGAGCGACACTGGATACTTCCATGTGACGCTCAGTTTTGCAAAGGAAAGAGGGGTTTAAAATGGCAAAGATTGGACTTACTAACCTTTGGTGGGGCAAGCTCACCGAAGCGGAGGACGGTACTACGACCTATGACGGCGCTAAGAGCTTTGGCAAGGCCGTGTCCTGCAAGGTGGACGTGACCAACAACGACGCCACGCTCTACGCGGAGGACTCGCTCGCCGAGTCTGACAAGAGCTTCAACTCAGCCAAGGTCACTCTTGGCGTGGCAGACGATGACGATACAATCTTCGCGCCCATCCTCGGCCACACGGTTTCCGAGGCTGGCACCGACGGCACGGGCGGTGAGATGGTACGCAACGCCAACGACGCCGCGCCTTACATTGGCCTCGGTCGTGTGATTACCAAGATGGTCAATGGCGTTATCAAGTACAAAGCCGAGTTCATGTACAAGGTGAAGTTCGGCGAGCCGTCTCAGGATGACCAGACCAAGGGCGAGAAGGTTGATTTCAAGACGACCGAAATCGAGGGGACGGCATCCTCGCTTGCGAACGGAGATTGGTCAGCCGCAAAGACGTTCGACACCAAGGACGCCGCAGTCTCTTGGGTCAAGGGCAAGCTCCAGGCAGCTGCCGCATAGAGGTGGCGCGTGCCAAAAGATGCGGGATAATGGGTCATGGGTCCATGAGGACCGTGGCCCATTTCTGAAGAAAGGGAGGAAGACGCAATGAAGAGCACAATGCAGGAAATCGAGTATCGCGGCAAGACCTACAAGCTCGTTTTCGACCTCAACGTTATGGAGGCCATCCAGGACGAGTACGGCAGCATCGAGGCGTGGGGCAAGCTCACCGAGCCTGACGATGGCGGGGAGCCAAACATCAAGGCGCTCGTCTTTGGCGTGACCGAGATGATTAACGAGGGCATCGACATCGACAACGACGAGAGCGGCACCGACGATAAGCCGCTTACACATAGGAAGGTCGCTCGCATCCTGACCGAGGTCGGGCTGGAATCCGTGACAGACAAGGTGCAGAAGAGCGTCATCGACTCAACAGAGGATGATTCAAAAAACGCATAATCCACGACGAAGACGTGATTTTTGATTACGACCCGACCATTAACTTCGCGTGGTATTACTTCATCGGCAGGGCGAGGCTTGGGCTTTCGTCTGATAGGGAGGTCGGAAGGTTGACGCTCAGGAGCTTTCGTGGGCTGTACCAGGCGTACAAGGACACGTTCGACACCGAGACAAGGCTGAGGGCAAGCGGTTCGACGTATGCTGCGATTGAAGCGAAGGCCGAGAGCGATGAGGAATGGTTCTAGGTGTTTCACGTGAAACATGGGGGTGATTCACAATGGCAAGCTTTGGAGGGGCAGTCAAGTTAACGGGCGAGTCTACATACCGCGCGGCTCTGAGAAAAATCACGCAGAACCTCAAGGAAGTATCGTCCGAAATGAAGCTCGTCTCGTCCCAGTACGACAAGGGCGACACGAGCACGCAGGCACTCACGGCAAAGCAGAACGTCTTGAACGAAAAGCTGGAGCAGCAGAAGCAGCGGCTTTCGACGCTTCAGGCGCAGTACGGCAAGATGTCGGCCGAGTACCAGACACAAACGGCTAATCACGACAAGCTCGTGCAGTCCTACAAGGAGGAGCAGGAAAAGCTCGAACGCATCGGTCAGGAGCTGGGAGAGACCTCTCCAGAGTACCAGAAGCAGAAGGACGTCGTTGCGCAGCTGAGCAAGGAGGTTGAAAGCAGCTCCAAGGCGCAGGACGCCAACGCTACCAGCCTTTCGAACATGCGTATCAAGATGAACAACACCGCTGCCGGCGTCAACAAGACCAAGAACGAAATCAGCGGGCTTGGTACCGAGCTTGGAGACCTCAAGGGAAAGCAGTCACAGAGCGTCAGCGAGATGGAAAAGCTAAGCTCGACCATCGAGCAGCAGAAGGGCAAGCTTTCGAGCCTTAAGAGTGAGTACGCGAACGCCGTTCTCACGTATGGAAAGAACAGCGCGGAAGCGAAGAGCCTTGGTACACAGATTAAGAGCCTTTCTGGCGAGCTTCAGGAAAATCAGTCTAAGATGGACGCAGTGAATTCCCGCGCAGAAAATCTTGCTGGTGGCATTGACAATCTTGACAAGAGCGCCAAGGGTGCGGCTGGTGGCGGGTTCACCGTCCTCAAGGGAGCACTTGCAAATCTGGCTGGGAACGTCATCCAGTCTGCAATCAGCGGCATTCAGTCATTGGCTGGCGAGGCAGTCAGCAGCTCAGATTCTCTGAAGAAGTTTGAATCGACCATGAGCTTTGCGGGATACGACAAGACGCAGATTGAAACCGCGAAGACGCAGATGAAGGACTATGCCGACAGGACGGTTTACGACCTTAACACCGTGGCAAACACCACGGCACAGCTTGCGGCAAACGGCATACCCAACTACGAGCAGCTGACGGAAGCTGCTGGAAACCTCAACGCCGTCGCTGGTGGCAACGCCGACACGTTTGGCTCGGTGTCGATGGTTTTGACGCAGACCGCTGGCGCTGGAAAGCTGACTACCGAGAATTGGAACCAGCTGGCGAACGCGATTCCAGGCGCGAGCGGGAAACTTCAGGAAGCGCTTCTGAAAAATGGGGCCTACACTGGCAACTTCCGCGACGCAATGGAGAAGGGCGAGATTACAGCCGACGAGTTCAACCAAGCTATCATGGACTTGGGATTCACCGACGCGGCTCAGGAAGCGGCAACCTCCACCGATACGTTCGAGGGCGCAATGGGCAACATGCAGGCCGCTGTGACCGACGGACTCATGCAGATTTACGATGCAATCGGCTCCGAGAACGTCACTGGATTCATCAACGGCATCTCCGACGCGGTGGCGAAGGTGATACCGCCAATCAAGCAGGCCATCCAGTGGTTCAAGGACAATCTACCCACGATTGGGCCGCTGATTTCAGCGATTGGTGCAGCCTTGGGGACAATCATGGTTGCGCAGAAAATCGAAGCAATGGTTACCGCCTTCAAGACGTGGAAGACGGCAACTGAGGGACTTACCGTCGCGCAGCGGATTCTGAACGCTGTGCAGCTTTCGTCCCCTATCGGCCTTGCTGTTGCCGCAATCGCCGCATTGGTCGCTGGCATCGTCGTTCTTTGGAATACCAACGAGGGCTTCCGCAATGCCGTGACGAACGCATGGCAGGGCATCCAGGACTTTATCGGCAATGCCGTACAGGCAATCGGGGACTTCTTCACGAACCTCGGCACCAACATCAGCCAGTTGCCGCAGATGTTCGCCGACTGGCTGAACAGCGTCATCGCCACGGTGACGGGATGGGTTTCGAACATGGCATCGCAGGCAGCTAGCGCAGGCTCGCAGTTCGTTTCGAACGTCGTGAACTTCGTGCAGAACCTTCCGTACAACATCGGCTACATCTTGGGAACCGTAATCGGCACGGTAGCTTCTTGGGTCATCAAGTTCGCCCAGAACGCCCAGCAGGCCGGTATGCAGTTCTTGCACAACGTGGTCAGCTTCGTTCAGCAGCTTCCCGGAAACATCGCAAACTTCCTGAGCAGCGTCATATCCAACGTCGTGAGTTGGGTCTCCAACATGGCGAACAACGCGCGACAGGCAGGCTCGCAGTTCTTGAGCAATGTCATCAACTTCATCCAGCAGCTGCCGAGCCGCGTCGCGTCGTTCCTGAGCAACGTCATTTCCAACGTCATCTCGTGGGCATCGAACATGGCGAGCAACGCTTCGCGTGCCGGTTCGCAGTTCCTGAGCAACGTCATCAACTTCGTCTCGCAGCTGCCAGGGCGCATCGCAAGTTTCCTGGGCAACGTAATCTCGAACCTCGGTTCTTGGGCTGGGCAGATGGCATCCAAGGGAGCGGAAGGCGCAAGTAACATGTTCAACGCCGTGGTCAACGGGCTTACATCGCTTCCCGGGCGCGTGCTCAGCATCGGCTCCGACATCGTACATGGCATTTGGAACGGCATCAGCGGCGCTGCTGGTTGGCTCGCCGACAAGGTGAGTTCCTTCGCGTCCGGCATCCTCGACGGAATGAAGAACGCACTCGGCATCCATTCGCCTTCTACCATGTTCCGTGACCAAGTCGGTAAGTACATCGCGCAGGGCATCGGCGTCGGCTTCGAGGGCGAGATGGGCCACGTGACCCAGCAGATGCAGGACGCCATGCCAGACGCTTCGGAGTTCTCGATTGGCGGCTCGATGGCATCGGTCGCGTATCAATCGGCAGGAGCCAGGGCCTACGGCAATGATGGAATCGTTGAAGCGGTTATAGAAGCGCTCGGAAGGGTCCACATCGTGCTCGATGACGAGGTGGCGGGAAGGTTCGTGGAGCGAACGGTCACGAAAGCGATTTACGCATAGGGGGGTGTCTGAATGATTGGCTACATCGAATTGAACGGCGAGAAGAGCACTGACGTCAAGGGGCTGATAATACAGTCCCTTCCGCCTATCACTAAGCCGAAGATGCGCACGAGCACGGAGGAAATCGACGGGCGCGACGGCGATATAGTCACCAAGCTGGGATATGCCGCCTACGACAAGGAGGTCAGCATCGGCCTTCACGGTGACTTCGACATCGACGATGCAATCTCGTTCTTCGATTCGGAGGGCGAGGTCGTTTTCGGCAACGAGCGAGACAAATACTACCGCTATCAGATTCTCGACCAAATAGACTTCGAGCGTCTGGTGAGGTTCCGCACGGCGAAGGTGAAGATGCACGTGCAGCCTTACAAATACGACGCGGTTGACAGGACGTTCGAAATCGTTAACCAGCTTATCAACGTTGAAGACTCGACAGCGAGCAGGTTCGGAGTGACGGCAGCTTCAATCGGCGGAAGCGTGCGCGTTGCCGGGAAGGCGACGAACACGGTCGAGATTATGGTCCCGATAGACCGCATCACGCTTTCGGGAAGCTACACGCTCACGGCTGAGACGAGCGGCGACTCAGCAGGCTGTGCGCTCAAGCTCGTGTCGCGTGCCGACCCTGATGGAGACTCTTTCGGGGGGACGTACATCGAGCTGAAGAACGACGGCACATCTAGCGTCACGGCAGACGCCGACTCTGGCACGGAGTATGACGCGCTGTGGCTTTACATACAGGCTGGCACATCGGTTGACTTCACGCTGTCGGCAACGATGGCGAGCAATGACTTCAGCTCAATCACGCTTACCAATCGCGGGAACGTCGTGTCAAGGCCGACCGTCACGGTGTACGGCAGCGGCAACGTCGAGCTGGCAATCAATGCGGTTACTGTGCTTTCCTTCTCAATCGATGACGGATACATCACGATAGACGCCGACGAGATGAATGCGTACTATGGTGATACCCTGATGAATCGGCGCGTCACTGGCGACTACTTAG
>ENA-UOOM01002525-UOOM01002525.1-fermentation-metagenome-genome-assembly--contig:-NODE-2525-length-14861-cov-3.394232_pt1 | contig 14861 bp, 12 predicted proteins | sample MGYA00245781_ERZ724031 | MGnify/ENA primary metagenome ERZ724031 (study PRJEB28704, sample SAMN03018317) | fermentation metagenome | biome: anthropogenic terrestrial biome; feature: soil; material... | reverse complement strand
AGCGTTTCCACAACGCCGGGAAACGGCTTTGCCAGGGTCCCCGATATTTCGACGTAAATATCCGGCGAAAGAGCCATGGCTTTTTCCACCAGCTCCGGCGCGTCGGCCATGCAGGCGTCAAAAAGCTTGCGCAGCCCTTTCCCCACCGCGGCGACGACGAAATCCTGCGGAAGCGGTGCAAGGCCCAGCCTTTGCCGCACGGTGTTCACCATCAGGGCGATCTCTCCGCCGGTATCCACCAGGCAGCCGTCCAAATCGAATATGACGAGCTTTTTGTCAAAACAATCGGCCATCGTTTGCGTACCTCCATCATGATTGCGGTTCGTTTGCGAACCTTCCGTCCAAAAATCTATCTTTTGATTCCCAGCCGGTTCGCGGCTTCGTCCATCCTGACGAGGGCTTCCGTCAGCGCCCATCCGGGGCAGGCGAGGTTCAGCCGCCTATGCTGCGTTCCTGCGGGACCGAAGGGCTTACCGTCGCCCACGAAGAACAGCGCTTCGTCGAGCAGCCAGCGATCCAGCTCCTTTTCGGTCAGTCCCATGTCGGTAAAATCCAGCCACATGAGGTAGGTACCCTCGGGGAGGTCTACCCCGATTTTGGGGAACTTTTCGCCAAAGTACTTCGCCGCGGCGGTAACATTGCTTGAAACATATACAATGAGCTCTTTTAGCCAGTCCTCCGCAAGGTTGTACGCCGCGGTGCAGGCGGGCACGCCCATCGCCGATATATAGCCCGAGGTGTCCTTGTGGTATTGCTTTTTGAAGATCTCGCGCAGGCTCTTGTTCGGAATGATTATGTTGGAAGTCGTCAATCCCGCCAGGTTGAAGGTCTTGCTGGGGGAGGTGCAGATTATGCACTTCGCCGCCTGTACCCCGGGCACATTCGTGAATACCGTGTGCTCGTACCCCGGCATAACAAGGTCAAAATGTATTTCATCCGAAACGACGATAACGTCGTTCTCCATGCAAATCTTTGCGTAGCGCGACAGCTCCTGAGCCGTCCATACCCTGCCGATGGGGTTGTGGGGGCTGCAGAGCAGCGCGAGCTTAACCTGCGGCAGCTTCGCCGCCTTCTCAAGCGTCTCGTAGTCCAGCTCCCATCTGCCATTTACTTTGATGAGGGGGCAGTCGAACAGCTCCCTGCCGTTTTCTACCACCGCGCCCTTAAAGGGCGGGTAAACGGGGGTCTGGATTATCACGCCGTCGCCTTCTTCGGTCAAGGCGCGCACACAGGAGTAGAGCGCGCTGACTATGCCGTAAGTAGGCACTATCCAATCGGGTGTTACGCGAAAGCCGTGGCGTCTTTGCATCCATGAGCACACCGCGTCGTAATATTTATCTTCGGGCACTGTATAGCCGAGTATTCCCTTGTTAAGCGAATCGCGAAGGGCGTCGAGTATTTCGGGGGCGCAGGCGAATTCCATATCCGCGACGGAAAAGGGCATTATGCCGATGGGGCGCATTCCGTCGGTGGTTTTTGAATTGTCCCACTTGACCGCTCCTGTTCCCTCCCGGGAAATAAAAGTTTCAAAATCATACATATTTATATAGACTCCTCAGCTTGAGTATACATGTTCATGTTAGCTGTCGCAAGCATTGATAAATAGGGAGCAATATACGGGATTGTACGGCTGGACCAGAATAAGCTTCTAGAGTGGCGGCCTTCTTCTTTCCGACTGTTTTCAGGGTGTTATGGCAGGAATGTTGTTTCTTCAGCCACCTTTCGCATAGCATCATTCTCAAAACAAGGATTGTCAATGAGAAATGATTTTTAGGCAAAAAAGCAAGGACAGGGCGTAGATTCCCCTGTCCTATGGCAGTTATAGAATAGATAATGCCGTTAATCACGTCAGTATGCTGATTTGGACTGTTAATACTAAATGCTGTCCAACAAAATACAACTAATCAAAACGATAAACATACAGATACCTCATGTCGTTGTTTGCAGTAACAGCCAATTCGTTTTCGTTCAGCCAATACAGTGAGGTTTCATGATTCTCTGAAAAATCCTGTCTGTCAAATATCTTGAGTTCCTGCTTCTCAATATTGATATAGCCAATCTGTGTAATGCCCAAACCATTTTGACCGCTCATAGTAACAACCGACACTCGCTTTCTATCGGGGCTGAGTAAAAAGTCGATGCCTAAATCAGGTTTCAATTCTTCAACGGCATACCGAACCCCGCTCTTTTCATCTACCAAAACATATTGTTCTGGCTCTACTAAAACGGTAATACCTTTCCCCAAACCCCTTATGCCGGTCGATGAATCTAGAGAGCAGTATGGCATATTCTCAAAAACAGTTGTTTTTTCGTCAGTGCCAATGTTATAACTAAAAACGGTATATCTCACGTCATTTCCGTCTGGACGTTGCCAGACTGACAAGGTTTCATTGTCGATAAAACTGACACTTAGTTCATCCGATGTGTTAAGGGAAGAAAGCTCCCGTGCAGTTGCTTTTTCTGCGTCGACCAAGTACGCTGTATGATAATCGTGTACAAGGATGGTTTTGTTGTCTGGGCTGAGAGAGATTTGTGTGTCCGCGCCGGTTTCAACGCCCGCTTCGCTGATAACATCCCGCACCGTGCCTGTTTTCAAATCATAGCACACATAAGTGTTCAGTTCGCGTCGTATCGAAAGATTAACCCAAACAAAATCGCCTTCCGCAGACCATATTGCCACCGCCTGTCCGCCGCTTTCAGGCTCATAAACATTGTCAAAGGTTTTTATCATTCCGCTGTCAATGACATAGACAAAGCTGAGGGGAAGCTCAAGTCCATTTACGTGTATGGTGTCCTCAATTCGATACTGCGGCATCTCGGTAAAATCATTGTCGTCCCGTTTATATATTTTATATCTTCCATCTTCTGTGAGCATTGCGATTGTGTTGTCATATATCTCAAAGTCACCATCAAATTGAAAATAACTAATTTGTGCAACATTGTCGATCTTTTGCTGTCCGATAAAATGCTCTTGACTTTCGCTTTCATTGGGTTCGGCTGGCGTTTTCGATTCTGGTGTCACAATCGGTGTTTCAATCTGTTCAGATTTGAAAAATGAGATAATAAATTCACGGAACTCTGCGCTAACGGCGTAAGCCGTTCCAAACAGAACAGACACTGTGAGACACGCCGCGCATGCGACTGCGCCCCATTTAATCCGCATCCTTCGGGAGGTGGTATTTTTGCCCGATATTGCTGCTTCTGCAATAAGGTCATCATCAATTAAGCCGATTTCTTTGTAATATTGAACCTCTTTCATAGAGAAACACCTTCCTTCTCAAGATGTATTCTGAGTTTTTTTCGCGTTCTGAATAGCATTGACTTTACTTTGCTCCCACTCATGCCAAAACGCTTTGATATTTCGGATATGGAATCGGAGTACCAATACCGCCGTATGAAAGTATTTCGGCTATCGACATCTAAACCACGCAAAAATACGCTGATTGCTTTTGCCGTCTGTCCTTCTTCGTAATTGTCTTGTGCTGGGATACAATCAATTAACTCGTATAACACCAAGTCAAATTCACCGTTGCGCTTTTGAGCCTTGTTGTAATCGTATTTATCCAAAGCGATATTGCGTGTAATTCGCCCAAGAAAAGCGAGTAATTTGTCTGGTCGGCTCGGCGGTATGGTATTCCAAGCCGCAAGATAGGTATCGTTTACGCATTCTTCCGCATCATTACGATTGGATAGAATGTTTTGGGCGATCGCCATGCAGTAGTGACCAAATTTTCGAGATGTTTCTGCAATAGCGATTTCGGAGCGCGCCCAAAACAAATCAACTATTTCTCTTTCTTCCAAATCACCATCTCCTGTTAGTCTTTTTGAGGTCCTCACCTATATAGTAGGAAATAAGTTCTAACGGTTGCACCTATTTTAGTTATTTTGAAAAATGCTGTCTACCTAAGCAGACAGCAAGATTGGAGCTTATGTAATTTCTCAACCCCAACAGCCCACGCTGTTTTAGTGGAGGTATCATTACCGCTCTTTACAGTATACATTCCATAATGGCATCGTCGTTTTCAATGATGAGGCGCATGCCAATATTTTTTTAGGATTAAGAATCCCTAAGACGCACCCTCCAAAGCCCGGCTTCTTGTATAACGCTGTCTATTAAGTGTATTCTTTTAAGACGGTTGATGTTTGCGTATTTACTGCACCCATCATACGCATTTTTTCATGAAGCTCGTTGGTAATATCCTCTTTTTCTTTTTTAAACGGAGCAGCAGAATCGAATGTTCTTCCTTCTGAAAAAGAGAGCGTGCGCTTGTGTTTGTTTACATAAATACTATAAAATGTGACCGATTTGCCTGTCTTTTTATAATAATCACGTGCGATATTCACAAATCCACTGAAAAATTCGCCGACCCCCTCTGTAACATAGCCATCAGTGGCGAGGGGGTTTTCAGGGAAAATAAGAATATTATCATCTGCTTCCAGCGCCTCCACGCTTTTTGAAATCATATCGAGCATATCCCTGCTGTTATTGAAATATACAGGGATAGGTTCTGTCGATTTCATAGCCCATGCAATAACTGGGCCAAATATTTTACCTCCTTTCTCTCTCAATCGTTTGGGGAGCCATTTTTGTCTGTCAAACGTACCTTGCTGTATATGAGCTGAAATTTTATCAGTATCAAGCATTTTGTTATTTATCCATGGTTTCACATAAAAAGGCAGATTTAAGACAGCAGCGATAGGACCATATATCTGAGAATGATTGCAAACAAATATGGACGGGAACTTTGATGTAGCCACATTTTCCTTCCCGATTAATTTATGATGAAGAATTGGTTTTAACAGAAACATTAGAATCCTTATACCAAGCCTTTTTCTGTACTGATAGACAAGAACGCTTCTAAGCCGCTCTTCCAAAGGTTTGCTGCTTTTTCCTTCTTTTTTAAGGGAAGTATATTTTTTGAGCTTCTTCTCATATAGAAGAGTAAGCGGATGTTTTAGTGCGGCTATCACACCCGCTATCAAGAATAAAGCGGGCAAAAATGTAAATCCGTACTTGCCCATAACAAAAAGGGTCCCACTGCTTTTATAAGGATTCAGTTCATTAAAAAACGCTAAAAAGCTGATAATTACCAACATTACAAAGCGCGAGTAAAAAGTACTCAAGTGAGTAAAAAGCGACTTTAAAAGGTTAAATTTATTTGTGGTGAAGTCCTTAATACCAAGGCTTCCTATGATCTGCATATCACCATTCAATGAAATAACAACCGAGCCTAGTATTGAAACAATGATACAAAGAATCATAAATGCAATATAAAAATATGTGCTGCTTAGTTGGTCATAGTTTCCATATAAATAATAATTAATAATAATCCAAATGACGGAAAAGAAAATGAATACTGCATTTTTCCCTAGCTCATGAATGTGAATTCTCTTTAAAATGAAATTTGAAATAAAAGATGCAACTGCATATAGCGTAACCAGTACTAATAAATCTGCCAGAAGCGACCATAATCCCTTAAACGGTAGATAAGGAAGATAAAGAATAACAAAGATAACGGATAACTCAAAGGCTAATTTGATGCTTGCAGTCATACGCCAATACAGCTTATAGGAACTGACATTCATCATACTAGCTATTTCATCAGGTGTAGTTTCAAGAGCAAAGGAAATATCTTCAGCAGTTTGAAGTCTGCGATCGAACCTAGTAAGTTTAGTGAATAAAAGGGTTATAAGCTTTAAAAACGCAAAAAGTAAGAGCGTAAAAAACGTAACATAAGCTACTCTTTCGACTTTTACTATCAGTGGGTATACCAAAAGAAGAGAGAGTATGATAAGAGCAATAAAGGGCATACAAATAATATACCGCCGACGTTCCTTATGTGGAAGAATCTCCTTGCCTCGCTTGGATAATATATCTGAATATAGATATACAAGCTCTCCGCATATGAATAGTGCGCCGCCAAAAAATGGATTCGAAAGAATCATGTCAGAAATAACTATAGCAGAAAAGAAGCCGATTTTATTAAGAATCTCCCCAAACCAATTCGGAAAATGCCTGTTTATTGATATATTCGACCTCGTTTTTGAATCTGCGCTCATGCAGCAATCTCCTTGACATAATCCCTAAGACGAAACCTATAATTGGGGGTTTTTTATAATCAAATGAACTAATAAAGCAAGCGCCGTCGACCTCACCCCTCAAAACCGGGGCGAATCCTCGCCATAATGTACTCGTCGGCGTATTTGCCGTTCTTGATCGCCGCCATGCGCTTTTTGCCCTCGATGACAAAGCCCATCTTCTCGTAAAGGTGAACCGCCCTCTCGTTGTCGCAAAAAACGTCCAGCTCGAGGCGCACGAGCATAAGCCAATTGTCCGCAAGGTCGAGTATGGTGTTCATCAACGCGGTGCCGACGCCGCTGTTCTGGAAATCCCTGTGCACCATTATGCCGAAATTCGCGCTGTGGTACAGCCTGGGGCTACGCATTATGGATACGCCTGCTGTGCCTATTATGCGTTCCTCGCCGGCCTCGTCAAAGACCGCGACGAATTGGTGGTCGTTCCTGAGCAGACCGTCTATGTACTCCTGGCAGAACTCGATGCGCTCGGACGGTATGCCGAGTATGTTCTCGAATACGCCGGGCATCAGCCTTAAGGCGTTGATGCCCTCCGCGTCGCCCTCCCTTATGGGACGAATGTGAAAATCCAACGCTTTGCCCTCCACGCTTTATAGAATCAAGCAAAATATAGAAACGGCTCGTCAGTCTTGTGAAACAGCCTCGCTGGGAGTTGCATCCTCATTCTTCCAATACTTGCTGCCGTTCGGGAGTCTTTGCATCCAACCGCTATCGATTAACCCGCGGCGCAGTACAAAATAATCGTCGAAGGTGTGCCAGCTTGTAAGTATTCCGTTTACTTCCTTTTCGGTGTAGTCCCTGCCGCATTCAAACTTGCCCGCGAGGTACTCGTATACGAGGGCGCGGACGGACTGCTTCGAGGGAAACCGTTTGAGCTTGCCTTCTTCGTCTAAAAATCTTTCTAATCTGCTATCCATTTACTCAACTCCTTTTCTTTAATGAATTATATCACATCCACCTGACGATATAGAGATAAATGCGCGCAGAATCGCCCGAAGTCACGAGCAAAGTGCCGTCTGACTTCCATTTTTGGCATTGGAGTGCTATCATACGTTCCGATGAACTTTAAGATGCACTGCCTAAATGAAGTTATACAGAGGTGATGTTTTTGCGGCTGGAACACGGTTTTGAACCCGTATACAACTCCCGTTCTCGGGTATTTGTACTCGGCTCCTTCCCTTCGGTTGCCTCAAGGGACGACGGGTTCTATTACGGGCATCCGCAAAACCGCTTCTGGCGGGTGATTGCGGCGATACTCGGCGAGGCGCCTCCCGCCAGCATAGAAGAAAAAAAGGCTCTACTGTTAAATGGAGGCATCGCTCTTTGGGACGTGGTGAAATCCTGCGAAATAACCGGCTCTAGCGATGCGAGCATACGCGACGTCATACCGAACGATATCCCAATGATTCTCGCTCGCTGCCCGGTAGAGCGCATCTACGCGAACGGAGGCACCGCATATTCGCTGTACCGCAAGCACCTGTTGAGAATCACAGGCAGGGAGGCTGTACGCCTGCCCTCGACCAGCCCTGCCAACGCCGCATGGTCGTATGAGCGGCTGCTCGTCGCGTGGCGGGTGGTGGCGGATGGGGGTGCTGATGTTCGGGGGTAATCTGTGCAAGCTCTGAGATTAGCGGGTCGGTTTATATTTTCTCCTCAATAATTATGGTTCCATAGGCAAAACGCCCGCGCAAAGGCACAAATAGTATCAAAATCCCCTCTCGCTTAATAAGCTCTTATAGGATTAAAACCAATTTAAGCGGGAGGGACAATATGAACGAACTAAACTTCAGCGCGGCGATAAGCATGCGCAACTTCAGCCGAACCTTTACTTATAATAACACTTCTGTGCTGACGCTCGCCATCAACTACCCGGAGGTGATGCTGCCCCGCAATCGGCAAGCCCAGACGCGCATCAACCGCGAGATACTCGCCCAGGTCAACGGATTTTACGCTTATGCCACAAACGACCTATTCGCCCAAGCGATCGAAAACTACAAGGAGGCCGCCGAAAAGGATTACCCCTTTCACGCTTTCGACGCGGTATTTAACTACGAGATCACCTATAACTTGCATTGCCACTTAAGTCTTTTCTCCGACCAATACGCCTACACCGGCGGCGCCCACGGCAACACCGTGCGCACTTCCGACACTTGGAATCTGAACACTGGCGAAAGGCTCACCCTCGAATCCTTCTTCCCCGAAGGCAAAGACTACCGCGCATTCCTGCTCGAGCAAATACTCTTAATGGCGGACAAAATCATGCAGGAGGAGCCCATCTACTTTGAGGATTACAGGGATCTCATAGCCCAGAATTTCGACGAGGATAGCTTCTATTTGACCTGTGATGGGCTCGCGATTTACTATCAGCAATACGAAATCGCGCCCTATTCAACGGGCATCGTCGTATTCACCATTCCCTATGAAAAGCTGGAGTGGCAGCCCGACTGTGGCAATAAAGAGGAAGATTGACCAGGCGCACGCTCCTAATTTCGAATTATTTACTTGACGAATAAGATTTGATTGAAGATTGATATTTGGTGTGAGAAGGCTACTTCCCGAGCGGAAGCAGCCTTCTTTTTGTTAATTGAAATTCTTTTTATACGGCAAACTGGCTATTGTATAGCTTAGCGTAATAGCCGCCTTTTTCGAGCAGCTCCTCGTGTTTACCCTGTTCGACTATGCGACCCTCGCGCATGACGAGTATTATGTCTGCCTCGCGAATGGTCGAAAGCCTGTGGGCGACTATGAAGCTCGTCCTTCCTTGCATCAGCCGAGCAAATGCTTGCTGTATCCTTATTTCGGTGCGGGTGTCAATCGAGGAGGTGGCTTCGTCGAGTATAAGCATGGGCGGCAGGCAGAGCATGACTCGGGCGATGCACAGCAGCTGCTTTTGCCCCGCGGACAGGTTGCCGCCGTCCTCCGTAATTTCGGTATCGTACCCTTTGGGCAAGCGCATTATGAAGTTGTGGGCATGGGATGCCTTGGCTGCGGCGATTATCTCCTCCTCTGTCGCGCTTGGCTTGCCCATGACTATGTTTTCCCGTATGGTACCCGTCTTTAGCCAAGTGTCCTGGAGCACCATTCCAAACCCGCTGCGAAGACTCTTGCGGGTAACGCCGCGTATGTCCTCACCTTCTACGCGGATACTGCCACTGTCCACATCGTAAAACCGCATAAGCAGGTTGATTATAGTAGTCTTGCCGCAGCCCGTCGGACCTACCAGCGCGACCCTTTGCCCCGGGCGCACGCTGAGATTAAAGTCCCGTATTAGCTTTCGATGGGGGTCGTAGGAGAACTCCACATCTTCCATACTCACATTGCCATCAACGTTTTGTAGCACGGCGGCATCCTGAGCCTCGGGGGTCTGGGGCGGCTGGTCGATAAGCTCGAAGGTGCGCGAAGCGCAGGCGAGAGCGTTCTGAAACTCGGTTATGACCTCGGATATCTCGTTGAAGGGTTTGGCGTACTGGTTGGCGTAGCTGAGAAAAATTACGAGTTGCCCGACGGAGAATGCGCCCCCGGTGGCGACGCAGGTCAGCGAGCCGACAAGCCCCACCCCCGCGTACACCAAGCTGTTTATAAACCTCGTAGAGGGGTTGGTGAGGGACGAATAGAAAGTCGCCCTTCTTGAATAGACCTCCAGCTTGTCGTTTATCTCGTCGAACCGGCGGACGGCCTCATCCTCTCTGGAAAACGCCTGCACGACCTTCTGGTTGCCTATCATCTCGTCTATAAAGGCGGTCTGCTCGCCACGAGTTTCGGACTGCAATTTGAACATATTGTAAGTCCTGCTCGCTACGAACCTCGCCACAAGCAGGGAGAGCGGGGTCAGCAGTATTACGACCAACGAAATTCGCCAGTTGATGGAGAGCATGAGTGCGAGTGTGCCAATTATAGTGGTAATCCCCGTGAAAAACTGAGTAAAGCCCAAAAGCAAGCCGTCGGCAAACTGGTCTACGTCCGCTATGACGCGGCTCACTATTTCGCCGTAGCGTTTGGAGTCTATGTACTTTAAGGGAAGAATCGTTATTTTTTTGAAGGCTGCGTCGCGAACGTCCCTGACGACTTGATAGGTCAGCTTGTTGTTGGTTATGCCCATGAGCCATTGCAGGCAGGCGTTTGCGACCACGACCGCGCCGATGGTGAAGATTATTCGGGCGACGCCTGCAAAGTCCACATTCCCCCGCCCGACGATGAGATCCACCACCTCGCCAATAAGTATCGGAACGTACAGCGAGAGCGCGACGGTCGCGAGGGCGAGCAGCACCGAAGCCACCGTCAACAGCTTGTAGCGCCAAATATAGCTGAACACCTTGCGCAGCGTCCCTTTTCTGGTCTCCCGCTTCTTTTGCTTATCCGACATCCAGCCGCCCCTCCTTTCTGAACTGGGAATCGTAAATCTGCCTGTATACCTCGCAGGTTTCGAGCAATTCCTCGCTCTTGCCCACTCCTGCGACCCTGCCGTCCTCCAGCACGACTATCTTGTCTGCGTGCTGGACGGAGGAGGCGCGCTGGGAGACTATGAATACCGTAGGATTGCCGGGCAAGTCGCGCAGTGCCTTTCTAAGGGCGGCGTCGGTAGCAAAGTCCAGCGCGGAGGAACTGTCGTCCAGTATGAGTATTTCGGGTCTTCTAACGAGTGCCCGGGCGATGGTCAGCCTCTGCCTCTGCCCGCCCGAGAGGTTCTTTCCCCCCTGCTCTATTGTGTAGTCCAAGCCCCCGTGACGTTTGACTATGTCCATCCCTTGGGCGGCACTTAAGGCTTCGAGTATCTCGTCGTCCGTCGCGTCCTTCTGGCCCCAGCGCATATTGTCGTGTATGCTCCCCGAAAACAGCACCGCCTTTTGGGGAACCACGCCTATTTTGGCGCGAAGCTCCTTTGCGGGGTAATCCTTCACGTCAACGCCGCCGACGAGAACTTCGCCTTCGGTCGCATCGTAAAAACGGGGTATCAGGTTGACGAGCGAGGTCTTGCCCGAGCCTGTGCCCCCGATAATGCCGACAACTTGCCCCTTATTGACCGCAAAGTCCACGCCGGTAAGCGCGTTGCCTCCCGCGTTCTTGTAGCGCAACCCCGCATTTTTGAATTCGACGGCGTATTCAGTGTCAGCTGAGGGCAAAGCAGATTGAACATCGCCCTTATCGTTCGTTACGGGTTGAATTTCGAACACTTCCTGGATGCGGTTGCCGCTGGCTATCGATCTGTTTATCGTTATTATAAGGTTCGCGAGCTTGATCAGCTCGACTAGTATCTGCGACATGTAGTTGTACAGCGCGACTACCGCGCCTTGGGTGAGTAACCCTGCGTCCACCCGTATTGCCCCAATCCAAATCAGCAACGCAATAGCGATGTTTATAATCGCGTAAGTAGCGGGGTTCAGCAGGGAGGACACCTTGCCTACGAATTTTTGCATACTCGCCAACTCCTCGTTCCGGCGCTCGAACTCGCTTACTTCCTCCTCTTCCTTACAGAATGCGCGTATTACCCTAACGCCCGTGAGGTTTTCGCGGGTTATGCCCAGCACGCGGTCGAGCTTCGCCTGCACTGTTTTGTACCTCGGTATGCACCACAGCATTATGCCGAACACCACCAGCGCGAGTATGGGTATCACGCCGACGAACACTAGGGCGGCTTGGGAGTCGACTGTGAACGCCATTATCATCGCGCCGAACACCACGAAGGGGGAGCGCAGCAGCAGCCTGAGCGTCAGGTTGACCCCCGTTTGCACCTGGTTCGCGTCGCTGGTCATGCGCGTTATGATAGTCGAAGTGCCTAAAGTGTCCAGCTCGGAATAGGAAAAGCGCTGTATGTGAGAAAACAGAGCGTGCTTGAGGTTCTTTGCAAACCCTGCGGCGGCTTTTGCGGCAAAATACTGGGCGATTACGGTGCTTATCAGCCCCACTGCGCCAAGCGCGGCAATGAGCAGGCACATGCGCACGATGTACCCCGTATCGCCGCGGGGTATACCCACGTCGATGATAGCCGCCATGACAAGCGGCACCAGCAGTTCAAATGTCGCTTCCAACAGCTTGAACACCGGCGCGAGTATACTTTCTTTTTTGTAGTCTTTTATGTATACCAGCAGCTTTTTCAAACAGCAACCCCATTTCGTTCGATATTGCACAGGTTTTATTATAACATGCCTCTTGCGGGCATTTTGTATATTTTTCGTTCAATAAATATGGCAGATTAGATAAACGGTCGCACTTCGCCTGCTTAATGCGCCGCAGAATACAAAAAGAAGTTGCCCGCAGCACCTAAGCGGGCAACCAAATAAGAGGAGAACCACAGGGAAAATTATGGCAAGCATCGATATCACACACATCACACACTCGATCCCTGTAACCAAATTATAGCACAAGTTAAATAGTTGTCAATATATTATATCAAAGCCATAAATTTGATTAACTCTGCCACCGATAAACAGCCAATTTTATATCCATCACGCCGCCAGCACGACGCAGCAATAGCCATCATATTGCCGCAATTTACACCGATGCAATGACGAAAAATACTGTCAGTGCATAGTATATATGTAGGAAGACCAATACAATAATGAGAGGTGCATGGATATGGCAAATAAAATTCATATAAATACTGGCAGCGAAGGGAAAAGGCCCCTACGGTTCTCGCAGTGCCTCGGGCAGCAGAACGCGCGGGCAATTTACACCGCTTGCTGCAACGGGCGAAAATTGATGTTTGAGAACGACGGGATTGCGATTACCCAAAGTGACGATGCGAGCAAGCCCTACCTCACCCTTCGCTTCCTAGGGGCCAAGGGAAGCACGCCCGCCGCCTACTTGAGCGACTCGCCAATCGCCGATACCCCAAAGGGCGGTTGCCCTATGTGCCGCCTAGAGACGCCCCCCGCCTATGGGATGCTGAAGTATTCGGGTATTTGGGAGGGCGTGGACCTTGAACTTTCGGAATGCGATTCAGGGCTCAAGCTCAACTGGGTGCTGAGTACGCCCTGCGCCGTTCGCAGCATCCGCCTTATGTGGGAAGGCGCACAAGGCCTTGAAGTAGCCGAGGACGGCAGCTTGCGAATAACCCACCCCCACGGCATTTTGACGGACGAGATGCCCAAAGCCTGGCAGGTGGTGGACGCGGAGTTTACCCCCATAGGTTGCGCCTACAAGCTGACAGGCAAGACCGAATACACGTTTGACATCGCCTGCGGCTGCGACGAGGAATCGCCTATAGTGATAGACCCGATAATTTGACACAAAAACCAACACCGAATAAACGCAAGACCACCGGCAAAACCGCCGGTGGTTGTTCTATATGTGCACTCTTAGCTCAAAACAACTATTTTGCTTTGCGCGAAAGGTTGAATCCCGCCAGCGCGTAGAATATGGCAGCTGCGATGAGCATATACGCGATGCTCATAAGGGGTGTTATCTCGATTGTGCCAAACCAGAATTTGACGCCCATCAATTCGTTAAAGGATTGCACCGCCTCAGTTGGGGCACCTGCAAAGGTCACAGCTGCCGGATCTGCCATCATGACCTGCCTGAACAGCGAAGCCGAATGGGATATCGGGAAGAGCTTTACCACCCACTGAATTGCGCTCGGGAGCTGCCCTATGGGCAGGTATATTCCCGTCAAAAAACCGATTAGCGTGCCGATTATCGAGCTTGCGGTGGCGAAGGCGTTGTTGCTCTTGAAGAAGGACACCACAAACAGTACGAAGGACAAATTGGTAAATGTCGAGAATACGATTAGACCCAGCACTTTGAGCAGAACCGAAAAACTGATCAATGCGCCGCCGTTTGCAACTACGTATAATTCTACAAGCACGAGGGTGACGAGGCTCATTACGATACCTATCGTGAACGAGCTTAGTATATAGCCGCCAGTGATGCTGCTCCTGCTGAGCGGAGAGACGTATATGTCCTTGGTTATCTTTTTGACCTTATCCTCTACCATGATGCCGAACGCGCCCATGGTCGTGGTGACGGATGTGACCGCGAGCAAGCCCGCCATAATCCAGCTGTCCATCAGGTACCGCACTCCGCTCATGCCTTCGAAGGACGATGCCCAAACGTCGCCCAGAAACAGGGCGTACAGCCCGATGATTATGAATACCGCCATAAGCGAAAAGAATACGGAGGCTTTATCCTTAAAGAAAACGAGGAGATTCCTCTTTGCGAAATTTATCATTCCCGTATCTCCTTCCCGGTTATGGCTATGAATGTGTCGTCCATGTCGCCCGTTTTGACTTGGAAGCTCGAGATATAGTCTTTCAACTGCTCCAGCACAGGCAGGGCTTCCATGGTGGAAGGTACGGAGACGATCGCCCTTTCACCTTGGGTGACGAACTTGAGCCCTTGAGCGTTTAGCAGGGCAGATACCTTTTCCATGTCGGTGCATGCCAATATGATTTTATCCGACGAATACTTTTCTTTGAGCCCCGAGGGGGTACCCTTTGCCGCGATTTCGCCATCGTCTATAATTATTACGTAGTCGGCGCCGTCCGCCTCTTCCATGTAGTGAGTGGTGAGGAAGATGGTCACCCCCGCTTCCTCTTGGAGGGACTTTATGGTCTCCCAAACGCTCTTCCTCGTCTGGGGGTCAAGGCCGGTGGTGGGCTCGTCCAAAAAGAGTATCTTGGGCGTATTGATCAGCGCGCGGGCGATGTCGCAACGCCGTCTCTGCCCGCCAGACAGCTTGCCATAGGGGCGCTTGAGGATATCGGTGATTCCCATGGTACGGGCGGCCTCGTCTATCTTTGCGTCCAGCGCGGCGCCCTTCAGCCCGTAAA
>ENA-UOOM01002524-UOOM01002524.1-fermentation-metagenome-genome-assembly--contig:-NODE-2524-length-14861-cov-3.716601_pt1 | contig 14861 bp, 11 predicted proteins | sample MGYA00245781_ERZ724031 | MGnify/ENA primary metagenome ERZ724031 (study PRJEB28704, sample SAMN03018317) | fermentation metagenome | biome: anthropogenic terrestrial biome; feature: soil; material... | reverse complement strand
CTGCCCTCATAAATCGCACCGGTCCTGTCGCAAAGAACGACATCTTTCAAGCCGACAGATATAAGAAGGCGAATTATCGCAATTCCTGCTGCACCCGCTCCGCTTGTGACAACTCTGATCTCGTCGAGCTTTTTGCCGGTGAGCTTAAGAGCGTTTATCATAGCGGCAAGCGTAACCACCGCTGTTCCGTGCTGGTCGTCGTGGAATATGGGAATGTCGCAGCATTCCTTTAATCTTCTCTCAATTTCAAAGCATCGAGGTGCGGAAATATCCTCAAGGTTTATTCCGCCAAAGCTTCCCGCAAGCAGTCTTACGGTGTTTACAATCTCATCGACATCCTTTGAGCGGATACAAAGCGGGAAAGCGTCCACATCGCCGAAGGACTTGAAAAGCGCACATTTGCCCTCCATAACCGGCATACCCGCCTCGGGACCGATATCACCCAATCCGAGAACGGCAGTACCGTCGGTAACAACCGCTACAAGGTTATTGCGTCTTGTAAGCTCGTAGCTTTTGTTTACGTCATTCTGTATTTCAAGGCAGGGTTGCGCTACTCCCGGCGTATAAGCGAGTGAAAGATCATCTCTTGTGTTTAACGGAGCGCGGCACACAACCTCAATTTTACCGTTCCATTCATAATGCTTTTTTAAGGATTCCTCTGCATAGTTCATTTTATTTTCGCCTTTCCTGTCTTATATTGTAAGCTGATTTAAAAGATTCTTCAATACCCGTGCACTCTCTCTGAGCTTCTCTTCCTCCTCCGGAGTAATCGGGGGAGTTACCTCACGTCTGATACCTTTTATTCCGATTACGAAAGGAAGGCTGAGGCATACATCGTTGATGCCGTAACGGTTCTTTATCATGCCGGAAACCGTAACGCAGGTATTGAGATCCTGAAATATACTCTCGACAAGCTGTGCGACCGACATAGCAACACCGTAATATGTAGCGCCCTTATATGCGATAACCTTTCCGCCCGCAGTTTTTACCTCTTGTTCTATCGCGTTTCGGTCTAAAGTTACGCCTTCGTCCGCCAAATCAGAGAGATATTTGAAGCCCTCGTCGATCTGCAGACCGACAGCGGCGGTGAGTGACCATGGAATCATTGAGGAATCCCCGTGCTCACCGAATACATATGCGTGCACATTCTTGTAGTTCATATGAAGCTTGTCGCCGAGAGCGGTGCGCAATCTTGAGGTATCCAGCATCGTGCCGGAGCCTATTACCTGCTTTTCGGATAAACCGCAGCCTTTAATGAGCGTATATGTGATTATGTCAACCGGATTGCTGACAACAAGGTAAACTGCATCAGGGCAGACCTCCTTGATTTCGGGAATAACTGATTTAACGATATTGATGTTTGTCTGTGCAAGGTCAAGACGCGACTGTCCCGGTTTTCTTGCGATACCGAGAGTAACTATAACGATATGCGAATTCTTTGCATCAGCGGCTTCTCCCGAAAAAATCTTGACAGGGTTACCGAACGGTGTTCCCTGTACTATGTCAAGGGCTTCCCCGACACTCTTGTCTTTGTTGATGTCAATAAGGACGATTTCGGAGCATAAAGCCCTTAACGAGAGAGTATATGCGATTGTGGCACCGACATTTCCGGCACCGAGGATAGTAATTTTTTTTCTCATTTTTGCGATTATCCACACATCGTGTGAATTGTTCTCTTCTCCCTTTATAATTAGATTTTAATTTAACCATTTTACTAAAAAAACAGGGATATAAATCCGTGTATTTTCAACTATTATTATACCATAATATGCAATCAGTGTCAAGGTTGCGGCTATGCACGCATATGAAGTGTTTTGCCCTGAAAAGCTAAAATTATTGTGCGATTTCCACAATAAAAGGGTAGCTTTATAGTAAATTATAACTGTAAATCTCCTCTTACCTGAGATGGAGTAAGACCGGTTATTTTCTTGAATATCCTGTTGAAAAGAGTGATGTTGTTATAACCTGATTCGGCAGCGATACTATCAACGGTTTTGTTTGTTGTTTTAAGCAGCTCGCGCGCACGGCTGATGCGTTTTATATTAATGTATTCCCAAGGGGACATTCCGGTCATTTGTTTGAACAACGCTCCGAAATAGGTCTGACTGAAGCCGGCGGTGGCTGATAATTCCTCAAGTGTCAGGTCCTTTGCATAATTCTGTTCAATGTATTCGACGGAGCGGTTTATATACAAAAATTTCTCGTAAGTAAGCAGAATCACCTCGCTTTTACTTCTTTTTGTGTCAAATTGCCTGACAAAGCAGGTTAGTATCTCAAAGAGGTACAGCTTAACCATAGTTTCATAGGAATCTTTTCCGTCACGGAATTCGTTCTCCATTTTTAACATAAGTTCCGTTATCCGTTCCGCCGATTCGGATTTCTGAGGAAGGCGGTTAACAAAATCTCTGCTGCGGCTAAGGAAAATTTCCATTATGCGTTTTACAGGTATTATGTTATTGCACATCCATAAAAAGCGGGGATCGATATGTATGTTCAAAATCTGCATATTTTCGGGTTCTGATATGCGTGTGATATAATGCTCCTCGTTTGTTCCGAAAAAGAAAACATCACCGGGTTTTATTTCATATTCGTGGTTACGGGTCTTGTAAAAACCGCGTCCGCTTTTAAAAAGCGAAAGCTCGATGCAGGTATGGCAATGTTTGCGAAGAAATCTGTTCTGCGGCGGTACGGAGGAGTTATAGAGCCTTATGGCTTCATAATCATATCCGGATGCGCCGGAATGTAGACGGTATTCCGATGTTATCATTTTAAAACCCTCTTTAAAAAATAGTGTAAAAGTGCAGGTAATAATTACAAAGTATATAGACATGGATTTTACATTGTGGTATATTACATATAAGGAATTCTATAACTTATTCTCACTCTTTGTCAAGTGTTTAAATAAAAAAAGCAATAAAAAGGAAAATAAGAGTTATGATACAGCCAGAGAATTTAATATGTGAAAATGTTAATACCTATTCGTCACCCTCCGAACTCAAAATCACGGATATACGCACGGCGCACATAACCGGCGCACCTAAAAACTGTATTCTTTTGAAGATTATGACAAATCAGGGAATTGTCGGATATGGTGAGATCAGGGATGCTTCGAGCAAGACATACGCTCTTATGCTGAAGAGCCGCATTCTCGGCGAGAATCCCTGCAATGTAGACAAGATTTTTCGTAAAATAAAGCAGTTTGGCGGCGACTCAAGGCAGGGTGGCGGTGTTTCTGGCGTGGAGATCGCCTTATGGGACCTTGCCGGTAAAGCATGGAACGTGCCTTTATGGCAGATGCTCGGCGGAAAGTACCGCGACAGGGTACGCGTCTACGGGGATACCGATGTTGAGGGAAATCATTCCGGGCATGATATGGGTCTTGCTTTGAAGAAGCGTATGGAGATGGGATTTACATTACTGAAAATGGATTTTGGCATAGGTCTTTTACTCGACGAGCCGGGAACGATATGTGCGCCGCTCGGTTTTATAGACGAGATGAAGAAATACGCTCCCCATATCCTCAATGTGCAGTCCGGTTCGGTGAGTGCGGATATGGTGCGCCGCAGGAGCTACGATATAGTAACCACAGCACACCCGTTTACCGGAATACATATTACCGAAAAGGGGCTCGATTTTCTTGAAAATTATGTTGCGGAAGCCCGTGATGTCGTCGGGTACGAAATCCCGATCGCATTAGATCACTTTGGTCATGTGTGCATAGAAGACTGTATACGCTTTTCACGCAGGATGGAGAAGTATAATATAGCCTGGCTTGAGGATATGGCTCCCTGGATTTATCCCGACCAGCTTGCCCGCCTTAAGCGTTCGACTGCCATACCGGTATGCACAGGCGAGGATATATATTTAAAAGAAGGATTTGAGAGAATCATTGACGCCGATGCCGTTTCCATTATCCACCCCGACATACTTACCTGCGGCGGAGCGATGGAGCTCAAAAAGATTGCTGATTACGCGGACGACCGCGGTGTTGCGGTCGCCATACATATGGCTGAGAGCCCAATCGCTTGTATGGCAGCGGTTCATGCTGCTGCCGCTATGCACAATAATCTTGCCGTGGAGTTCCATTCTGTTGACTGCCCTTGGTGGAAAGATATCGTAACCGGTCTGCCGGAAGAATTTTTTAAAGAAGGATTTGTTGACGTGCCGGACAAGCCCGGTCTGAGTATCGACGGGTTATGCGACGAGGTTATAGCAGAGCATATAAATCCCTCCGATCCCGGTCTTTGGCTGCCGACTGAAATGTGGGATATAGAATTTTCAAACGATAGAATTTGGAGCTGAAAAGAGGTAGTTTTATGCGTTTTAACAATAAGGATGATATAATCGCACTTACGCCTGAATGGAAAGGCGAAAGAATGAAGGACGGCAGACCATATGTTGCAGATAAATATCTGGAAGCGCTCAGGGGTATGACACTCGAAGAGGTATGGAAGCCCATTTTTGTGCTCGGATATGAAAGTCAGTTCGAGGGTCGCTTGAAAACACTGCATAACGACGGCAGAAAGCTCATCGGCAGAGCGGTTACCTGCTCCTTTTGTCCGACCCGTCCCGACCTGCATGAGGTTATGTTCGGCATAGGGGCATCGGAGGGCAGAAAGGGTAATTACAATCAATGGGTTATCGACAGCCTTGTCGAGGGGGACGTTGTCGTCGCCGATATGTACGATAAAATATACAAGGGAACATTTTTGGGCGGAAACCTCACTACCGCAATAGCTTCAAAGACAAAAACCGGCGGCGGTGTGATTTGGGGCGGAGTGCGTGATGTGGAGCAGATGGAAAAAGTTCCGGGAGTGCAGGTATATTACCGCGGGATAGATCCGACGCCAATTCGTGATTTTGTGATGACCGGTTTTAACAGCGTAACAAGAATCGGAAATGCTGTGTGTCTGCCCGGAGATATAGTGTTCGGAGCGGGCGGCGGCGTCCTGTTTATTCCCTCGCATCTTGTTGCCGATGTGGTTGAAGGAGCTGCAAAGACGCATGTTAAGGACGATTTCGGTTTTGAAATGATTGGGCAGAACAAATTTACAACTGCGCAGATAGACAAGAACACTTGGACAAAGGAAATGCTCGATATGCTTATGGGTTTTATAAAAAATGATCCGCGCGGAGCCGAATATCGTGACCTTGATTGGTCAAAGGAATATGATCTTGCCATAAACGGTGACCCGAACGACACCCAAACTGCGCTTTGAACAGGGGATAAGAAATGGAAATAAAATGGATTGGACAGAGCGGCTATCTGCTTGATGACAAAACTACGAGGATACTTATCGACCCATACCTTTCCGACATCGTGAACCGTGTTTCAAAACGCTCCCGTATGGTAGAGCCGCCGTTTTCGCCGGAGAGTTTTAAGGGCGACGCTGTAATATGTACTCATAACCATCTCGACCATCTTGACCCCGACGCTGTTTCAGGCTTTAATAAGAGTATGCTCTTTATATCTCCGCCGTCCTGTAAAGAACGGCTCTCGGGGCTCGGCTGCCAAAGAATCAAGACATTGAGCGTGGGTGATAGTATTACCGTCGGCAGTTTTACTATTACGGCGGTGAGTGCTTTTCACACCGTGGAAGCGATCGGGCTTATTGTGGAGAATAACGGCGTGCGGATGTATTTTTCCTCAGATACGCTTTTTGACGAGCGGCTTTTTGAGATAAAGAAATTCGAACCCGATTTGATGTTCATCTGCATAAACGGCAGGCTCGGGAACATGAATGTTGATGAAGCGGTCAGGCTGACCGGAATAATCGGTCCCAGAGTAGGTATTCCAACGCATTACGGAATGTTCATAAGTAACACTGAGGACCCGGGGAAATACATCTCAAAGGTAAAACGCGGTTTTGAGATGGCTTTTAATAAAAATTATGATATAAACGAGATTTTAGGAGGCTCTGTATGACTTTTTCTCTATTCGGTAAACGTGCGCTCATTACCGGCTCAAGCAGGGGAATAGGCTCTGCGATAGCGGAAGAGCTTGCGAAAGCGGGAGCTGAGGTGGTACTGCATTGTTCTCATAATATACGTAAAGCGCAGGAAGTAAAGGAAAGGATAGAAAAAGCAGGCGGTGTGGTCGCTGATATTATTAGCGCAGACCTGACAAATGCCGTCGAAGCAGAAAAGCTTGCAAAAGCGGCAGGTGAGATAGATATTCTCGTGCTGAACGCCTCTTTGCAATACCGGGTAAAGTGGGACAGGATAACGGCGAGTGAATTTGATGAGCAGATAAGATGCAACCTTTTCTCCTCGATGCTGCTGATGCAGAAGCTCGTTCCTCATATGCGCGAGCGGAAATGGGGGCGGATTATTACTATCGGGAGCGTACAGGAGATTAAACCGCATCCGGATATGCTCGTATATTCGGCATCCAAGTCGGCACAGACAAATATGGTAAAATCTCTTGCGGGACAGCTTGCTTCAGACGGAATAACGGTAAACAACGTAGCTCCGGGAGTTATTCTGACCGACAGGAACACAGAAGCTCTCAGTGATTTTGAATATGCGTCGAGTGTTGCGTCTTCCATACCCGTCGGTTTTTTCGGCGAGAAGGAGGACTGTACCGGAATTGTTTTGTTTTTAGCCTCGGAGGAGAGCAGATATATAACAGGTCAGAGCATTTTCGTCGACGGGGGAAAAAGTCTTTAGAATAAATAAAAGGGATGGTGCAAAGCGATGTCTGAAAGAATGGACGCGGTAATGAAGCCGTTTAGGGAAAATGAGGATTTTGTGCGGGAGAGAATAAATTACGGCATAGAACTCTACCGCAAGGGCTACAATACGATAAGGTTTACCGACAAAGAGGGAAATCCGGTTACAAATGTAAAATTCAGCATTAAGCTGAAAAAGCACGATTACAAGTTCGGATGCAATATTTTCATGCTTGACGAGTTTGAAAACGAAGATAAGAACGCCGAGTACCGAAAGCTATTCGGGGATACTTTTAATTACGCGACTGCTCCGTTTTACTGGAGGGATCTTGAGCCGGAAAAGGGAAAACCCCGTTACGACAAGTTCAGTCAAAAAGTTTACCGCCGTCCCGCACCTGATCTCGTACTCGAATACTGCGAGGAAAAAAACATTGATGTAAAGGCGCACTGCATAGTTTACGACGCTTTTTCGCCCGACTGGCTTCCGCGAGAGGTGCCTCTTATAAAAAAAGAGTACGACAAGCATATGGCGGAGCTGAGCGCAAGGTATTCTGCGCGTATCGATGATTGGGAAATTATCAACGAAACTTTAAACTGGGAGATGTACGGCTATTCGCGTCTGAAGACCTCTGCATTTTTTCAGGAGGCGGATTACGAGACATGGAGCTACTTCGCCGCACGAAGAAACTTCCCTATAAATAATCTTTTGATAAATGCCGGCCCCTGCGAGGCGTTTTCGGACAGGCTTACCCGTTCGCATTATTATTATCAGCTTGAGTCGCTCGCATCGAAAGGTGTACATTATGACGGTATAGGAATGCAGGCGCATATTTTCTGCGACCGTAAGCATGAAGCGGATTTTATAAGCAAGTATTATAATCCCGTAAAAATGTATGATGTATTCGACGCCTATGAAAAATTCGGTTCGCCGATTCAGATATCGGAGCTGACCATACCGTCATACAACGGCGGTGTTGAGGATGAAGAGGTTCAGGCGGAGGAACTGAAAACACTTTACAGCCTTTGGTTTGCTCACAGAGCGACCGATTCTATCGTTTACTGGAATCTTGTCGACGGATACTCTTATGTTCCGGGTGGCGGTAAGGACACGCTGGGCGACCTGAATGCTGGCGAAAACATTTACGGCGGCGGGTTGATTCGTTTCGATATGACTCCAAAACCGGCTTTTCTGATGCTGAGAAACCTGATCAAAAACGAATGGTATACCGAGCTTGACTTGAATACGGGCGATTGCGACAGAGCGAAGTTTAAAGGCTTTTTCGGCATTTACGACCTTACATACATATATAACGGCAGGGAAGAACATACCGAGTTTCACCTCGATAAGAGGAGCGACCTTGAGCATATTATTGTTTGCGACTAAAGCAGAACAGATATCTATATTAATAAAATAACCCCAAACAGATATCCACGCTCCGACTTATCTGGAGCGTGGATATATGATTATTGGGTAAAATGCACAAAAATATATAAAACCGATAAAAATATTTGTTTCGTCCCACAAAAACACTTGACTTTTTTTAGTATATACTATATAATATAGACATAGGAAACAGGGAGCAGTACGCCGGATTTTGTCGGTATGCAAAAGAAGGGGGGCGAGTCCGTTGGCAGACGAAATTCCACAGCCTTGCGATAATGCATGCGAAAAGAACGTGGAACTTAAAACGGGCTGCGTTTTCGTTTATCGGGAGCTGCACCAATAAAAAACCAAGCCTTATCAGGCAAAAGGATGCTTCTGATCGTAAAATATATACGTAAAAAACCGCCGGTCAGATGCTGATTATCAAGGGTTAAATTATATGCGTTGCACTCGCCGCTGAAATAGTATGGGTTATTGCAGGCTGTCAAAGTATAAAGGAAACAGCTTTTTTTCTCACAAAAATAGATACTTAATTTATTATAGAGAGCTGCTCCGTTTCTTGGCTATTGACGAAAAAGTGGATGATGGTGAGCTAAAAAGCGTGACTGCGGTATTCTATATCGCAAAAAACATATAGCATTATTTTACAAAAGAATAAAACCACTTATCTTTGCATACAAAGGTAAGTGGCTTTTTATTACAGTATTTTTTGGCTTATTTTAAATATGTTTCTATTATATAACGCGGTCTGTGCTTTGATTCCATATAGGTTTTTCCTATATATTCGCCGACAATACCGGTAGATAGGAACTGAAAACCGAAAAACGCACATGCCAATGCCGTATAAAAAATTTTGTCTCCGAATTCTCTGCCGCATAAGAATAAAACAAAGAGAGTCAAAAGCATGCAGATACCCGCAAATAGAGACAATGCGCCGACAAAGGAGATCATTTTTATCGGCTTTACGGAAAAGGATGTTATCCCGTCCCATGCGAACGAAAGCATCTTTTTAAGAGGATATTTTGATTCTCCGGCAAAGCGTTTTTCCCTTTTGTAGGATACCGTGGTGCTTTTGAATCCGATAAGCGGTACAATACCTCTTAAAAACAAATTTACTTCACTAAATTTCTCCATACTCTCAAGTGCGCGTTTTGACATAAGCCTGTAATCGGCGTGATTGTAAACTGTTTCGACACCCATACAACTCATCAGCTTGTAAAAAAGAAGCGCTGTGCTTTTTTTAAAAAAGGAATCAGTCTTACGGGAACTCCTGACTCCGTATACAACCTCACAACCTTCTTCATACCTCAAGAGCATTTCGTCGATAGCGTCGGTATCATCCTGTAAATCCGCATCGAGTGAGATTGCAGTATCGCAATGCTCTTTTACGGTCATCAGACCGGCAAGAAGTGCATTCTGGTGGCCCTTGTTCCTTGACAGCTTTATTCCCTGAAAAACAGGGTTTTGTCCGTGAAGGCCCTCGATAATATTCCAGGTATCATCCTTTGAGCCATCGTCAACGAATACGATCCTGCTCTCGGGAGAAATCCTGTTTTCTACGATAAGGTCGCTTACCTTTTTCAAGAGCCTTTTTGAAGTCTCGGGCAGAACCTCCTGCTCGTTATAACATGGAACAACTAAATACAGCTTGTTCATTTCTACCTCCAGAATTCAATCAATCTTTCAAGAGAATATAGTGTCGGTGTTAAGTCGTCGGAAATATATCTGCCGATAACAAAATTGTAATACTGACCAAAATTGACGATCAGGCATAAAAATGTCGATATAACAAATGCTGCTCCGGCGATTTTATGAACGCTCTCGTTCCCGAGGTATTTTAATAAAACAAATATAATCAGCAGCGCACCTATCAACATCTGCCATGAGAAATCGGCGTTGTATCTTACGGCGTAGCCGCTCTCCCAGACCGAGAAAATTATCACCAGCGGTGCGATGACGCAGGGCAGCAATACCAAAATGAGCGTTTTTTTTCTTTTAGTGCTTTCAAGCAGAAAATATGCTTTTTTAGACAGGAAATACCCGAACATAGGCAACGCACGGAAAAACAGCCCGATTGAGATACCGCTGATATGCTTATCATCTACAAAATAATACCCGTTTGTGCCGAACTCCTGAAATGACGAATAAACGAATGGGAATTGCGGTTGAAAATACGGAGCAGCAAAAAGAAACGCATATGTGATCATCAAAACAAACTGTATATGAAACTCCGACTGGGTAAAATCGTTTATTGTAAGGGAGTACTTAATGCCGAAATCGAGCGGAGAACCGAACCGGGAGTAATTATACGCCATCTGTATACTGCCGAATATGATAAAGGGCAGTAAAGAACACAAAAGATATTTAACCGTCTTTGACCAGTTGCAGTCCTTTTCGCTTCTCTGCTTTTTATAACCGTAATAAAAAAACGGAAGTGATGCTATGCAGTAAACCGCAAGTGTAGGTCTGCACAACACAGCAAGAGAAAGGAAGGTTGCCGCAAGCGCTCCTCTTGCCTTTGATATCTTTCCTTCTCCGACAACGTTTGATGTTATAAGATAATAAGCGCCGGCGAGCGTACAGGCAAATCCTGAAGAAATCGCAATCTCATAAAACGCTGCCCGACATATAGACATCCATATGCCCGATGAGATTTGCAGCATTATCAGACCCATGATGATATAATTTATCTGTAAACTACCGAACCATTTTCGTATGATTGCAAGGTAAAACTTCGACATAAACAGAATACCGATCATTCCGAAAAGTAAAACCGACCACAAGCAGGGAAAATAATAGCCGGTAATAAGATGATAGGGAAGGAACAAAAGAACTACCGGTGCGATTCCGTAATAGGAGTAATAGCTGCCCTCATAATAAACATGGTCCCAGAGATATGATATCCCGCTTTCTCTTCTCTGGCTTGGATCATAAGGATTATCAAGTTCGGCAAGTGCCGCCGGCGGTTCGGCAAGCAGTTTTATCTGACCTTGCTCAAACGCCTCGACAAGCTCGCTTGTAATCTGGTCGCCATTATCCGATGTGAAATCCTCAGCAAGAGAACCGCCAAAATCGGTTCTGTAAAGTGCGGACATTAGTACCGCTACGATAAGGAACAAACAGGTAATAATAATGATCTTATTATCGCAGTATTTTTGGTTATCCGAGTAGGACTTTTTCATCTCGGCGGAATATAAAAGGAAGTACCCCGTTATTATAACAGCATATAAAAGACAGAAACGAATGGCGGAAAACCTGAACGCTATCGGATTGTTAACGGAAATACCGGTGACTTTAACCGAATCACTGGCCAACATATCTATGTTCAACCGCAGTTTGCTGACATTGCCCGAAAGATGCAGCGGAATGGTCTGGCTACGTTCGTCATTCTTAATTACCGTTATCTTTGCAATTCCACCGCGGTATTCACGATAAGTTGCGTCCGCGGCGTCTATTTTAACAGTAACTTCAGGAAGCTTTTCCGGACATACAAGATTAACTGTAATTGTTCCGACAGGGATATTTATATCCCTCAATTCAATTATCGCTCTACCTGCACCCTTGGTTGTCTCCGCAACACCGTCATTTACTTTAAAATTCGTTAAGTAAACATCGTCTACAGAATAATCTCTTTTTTCGTAGTCCCCGAACAGCAAATGATAGGAATTGAAGTTGAAAACGAAAATTTCCAGAAATAAAAGAATAAAAAACCAGACAATTATCGCCCGAAAAGATTTATTAAAACGGCGATTTCCGTCCTGTTCGCAGTTGAATATCCTGCTTTTTATCTTGCTCTTTAGTCCCATAATCTCTCCGTTGAATGCAATAATGTAATGTTAATTATTATAACACCTTTTTATATATTTGTCCACATCATAATTCGATAAAAAATTAACAGCGGTATTTCTGCAAAATATTTGCCGTATTTTGCAGAGTTTACCGCTGTATTAATGTTGTTTTTACTCGATATTAACTGTTATGCGCGCCGGTTCGCTGGTGCCATATCCGTAATCAACCGATATTTCAAAGTAGTCCTCGCCCTTTATTCCATAAAGCGGAGTATATACAAAGCTCCCGTCGGAATTGAGCTGTACTGTTCCGTATTTGGGCGAAATGCCGAGCGTAAAGCCCTTTATCATATTATCGGAAACGACCGAGACTTTTCCGTTTGCCTTTTCCTCGGAGGAGCAGGAAACAGAGGTGCTTTCAGCAGCCGGTTTTGAAGGATTGAATTTTCCCTTCATAAAATTATAGGTATCCTTATAAAGTGAGTGCAGATACGCATTATTCGATTTATATGCTTCATAAATAGAACCCGGAACGCCGCCCTGATAATACATATGGACAGCGTCGGTCATAAATCCTGTTTCGGCACCTGCCGCATAATATTTCTTCAGTCTGTCAACATGACCGGTGGCGACACCGCCTATCTCAAGTTCTATGCACATTCCCAAAAGCTTCGCCGAAGCGGCGGCATCATATAAGCGTCTGTCGGGAACCTCAAAGTTGAATGCGAAATTAGGCTGATAGCAGGCGAGGTCAAAACCGAGTTTATCCCATTCATTGTAACCGCTTGCCTGATAGTAGGGAATCCACGAGGTTATATAGCCCAGAGAACGTACATAATCGGTCGTATAGTCAATAAGCTCGATTATTTGACTGTCGGAGTAATCGATACCCTCAATAAACCAGTAAAAACCCTGAATATAAAGGTTCTCGTAGCCTCTGCTGTTAAAGATTCTCAGCTGTTCATCTATAAGCCACTTTACTGCGGCTTTTCTGTCCGCAAGTTTTGTAAAATCGAGGTTCCTGCCGTTTATCTCACCAAAAGAGGTCTGAGATGAAACAGGCATAAATATGGAAAGGAACACGCTTGCCTTGTAATCGTCTTTCCCGAGAGCGGCTTTTGTCTCTCCTACCGCCTCGTTAAGCGCATCCATATTTTTCCCCTCGGTGAATTGGGTGTTGATATAAAGCTGCCAATCATCTTTTTTGAGAGTTCTTAACGCCGAGCCTTCATAAAGAAACGCGGTGTAAGGCAGAAACATGAACGAATCGAAAAGGGTATCCTTTATTACACCGTCTTCGATATACGCTGTATGGGGGAGGTAAATCTCCTTTGTTATCGGAGCTACGTTTGGATGGCATATATAAGAGAGTAACACATCCCGTGTTCCGTTATAATCCTCAGGAGCGGCATATTTGTTCGGAAAATCAGTCTGCTTTTCTTCGTCCGGTATAATCGTTTTAGCGTTCCCGACCTTCTTTGTGCCCGTTATTTCTATCTCGTCGACATAAACATGAGTCGCCACGGGTATATAGATTTTTATATATCTCGCACGGTAATTACCACCAAAGGTCCCGCTGACCCTTACGATATCGCTGTCCTTGGAAGCTGTGATACTCTTTATTTCTTTTAATGTCTGCCAATCCTTACCGTTTTCGGACGCTGAAACAATAACAGAGACAGGCAGGTAAACTCCTGTGGCTTTTTCCTTTAGGAAACCGAAGGAATACCCCGAAACCGCGGAGGTTTTACCTAAATCATAGTAGATCTCTCTGCCTATTCCTCTTGTAAAACGGAACCATTGCGATGCCGAATAGGTAGCATTTTTTGAGATAATCCCATCGGTAAGGATTTTTGAGTTAACCGATGTATTATAGTTTTCCTTTGCATGTTCGCCGTCTAAAGCAGAAAGAGTGTATATCTGCTGTGTCAGACCGGATAACAAATTTTTTGGAGTATTATAATCCTCGTCGCTCTCACTCCAGTATTCGCTCTCGCTGATAACCGGAATATCGATGTCGCCGTAATAACTATCCGGGTGTACGCCTTCGGTAACACCCTCCTGATATTTATTAGCAAATACCTCATCAATGAATAACCATGTTGATCTCGGATGCATGCAGACAATCTTTATTTTTGTAGCGGTTACACTTTCCTGTAACTTCAGCTCGGCTTTATAGAGATCGCTTGCCTCGATTCTTACGGGGCTTGTGCTGGTTCCCAGATATTTGTATTCCCCGCCGTTGGCGATATAGAATTCTACCTTATCGGGAATAGCTATTCCCATCGAAATATTGTTGCAAAAAGATACCCCGATATCGGCAATATCCGCAGTAGCTGTAACGAGATTTATTTCTATCGTCAAATCCCCGTTCAGGCGGTTGTAAAAACCTGCCCAGAGTTCCTTGTTTGTGCCGCCGTAACATGAGTCGGCAAACGTACCGTCAGTAAGCACATCAGCTGTATCGGGATAATCCTCATGGGCTTTGTAGGAGACTGTATAGTTCTTTTTTTTAAGTAAGTTTGTTTTTGTAAGACTTCTATCGACTTTTCCGGTATAGAGATTGTCGATATCTGCTTTTAAATATTCCGTTCTTTTTATTTCTTCCGATGTTTCGGACATACTCTCCGAAACAGCGTCAGAGTTTTCCTCTTTTGTGGGATCGCAGGATGCCAGGGTGGAAACAAGAAGCAGTAAAGACAACAGTAATGCGAGTTTTCCGTTCTTTTTCATTTTGTACCTCAATTTTCTGATTTGGTTCTGATATACCTGTGTAAAGGGTTTAATCATACTATTATAGTATAATATTTTTTCGCTTTTTTCTCAATATCTTAACTGACGAAATAATCACCGCATAATTAGTTGTTTTGACCGAAAAATATTTACTGTTCATCAAGAGCGTATTTTTTCTTAATACGCTCAAGCTTTTCTCCTATCGGCCGTGAGAGCAAAAACAGGAATATTACGTTGGAAACCGCATAAATCGCCGTATAGGGATACCTGACGTAAGCAGCGCGG
>ENA-UOOM01002518-UOOM01002518.1-fermentation-metagenome-genome-assembly--contig:-NODE-2518-length-14914-cov-2000.376068_pt1 | contig 14914 bp, 22 predicted proteins | sample MGYA00245781_ERZ724031 | MGnify/ENA primary metagenome ERZ724031 (study PRJEB28704, sample SAMN03018317) | fermentation metagenome | biome: anthropogenic terrestrial biome; feature: soil... | reverse complement strand
TAAAATTTTCTAATTTCTTCATTGCTGAAGTAGCAAAACATTTTGTCTGACTTTCGCTGTACCCGATTTCGGTTGCAACAACTTTCCACGGTACCTTACGCCCGTCCGGACTTGCAAACGTTTTTTCTATGACGCCACGCTCTACAGCAGTCAAAGTCTGCATTGCGTCCCTAAGCCATCGCTGCTGTTCCTGCAGCCTGATTATATTTTCACGGTGGAAATTAATTTCTTCGTCAAAGTACTTGCTGCCATCCATGGCATCTGAATACGTTCGATCGCTCACGGAGTTACTGTGTGGCAACCCTGAAACCTGTGCAGACCTCGGAGAAAATTTCTCACGTTCCGTTTCACAATTCCGGATAATTTTAAGCTCTTCTGAAATTATTTTTGGCGCTCTATGATAATTTATAAGGGCATCTTTAATTTCCTGCTTTGTCATGCCGATTTTTCCTCCTGCTCTTTATGAAATCTTTGAACTTTATTCCGTCTGTAATTAAATTGCAAATGAGCAATACAAAGCCATACAGGCCTCCAAGAATAATCAGCCACGCAAAAACTGTTTCCATCAAATTTTCCTCCCGCTGCTTTTATCCGGCAACATTTCAAATTTTACCTTTACGTTTTCCGGCAAATCCGCCCTCTCTTTACCACAATATGAATAATGCATAAGCCCGCAATAAGAAAATAAATCTTCAGATTCAATTTCATAGGAACTATTTGCCCGGTAGCGTTTGATTTTCAAAGTACCATTGTTTATATCTTCGCGGAGCGTGCTTTTTGACAGCCCCGTAATTTTGGAAAGATTTTGAAGAGATATAACTTTTTTCATTGAAATTTATGCTTCCTTTCTTGGTGATGGGATTGGTGACAACCTGCAATATTCAATTTATTCAGTCTACATGCGGCTTCAAGGCACTTTTTTGCCCTATTTTTTTTATTTTTTCCTATACCTTTATATATATATTTATATTTTTTCCTATATAGAGGTACTAGAAATGAAAATAGGAAGGGCTGTTTTTATGGGCTTACACCGCATGAATACTGGATTTATAGCAATTTTGTGCCTGTCACATAACTTGTCACATTAAGTCCCAAATTTTACCTGATATGGTTTATAGTCTCCTATTAATCGGAACCCTTTATAAAAAGTTCCGTCTCTGTCGTGCCCTTTTTTAAACTTCTTTGCCATTTCAATTCCGAACTTTGTCGATTTCATTTCGTATTCGTTATTTTCTTTTGCCCACTTTGCATAGGCCTGAAAAACATCTTTGGCACGCTCTTTATGCGGTGAATTGTCTATTTCGCAGCACTCTGCAATAAACGCGCTGATAACGTCCATTTCAGAGCGGTATTCCGCCGTTGCCTGCTTTACTGCTTCCGGTTGTTCTAAGCCCTCTCTCTGCCACAGAAGACAGCCGTCAACGGCCCATTTGAGGATGCCGGAAAGCTCATGCTGCAGCTTAAATTTCAGGCGTTTGTCTACTTTTTCTTCGGGTATGCAGACCGTAAACGGTATAAGGCAGATGCGGCGCCAGATGCCGACGTCAGTCCCACGAATTACGGGCTTGTGATTTGTGGACATCCAGAGCTTAAATTCTGGATAAAACTCGAATTCGTTTTCAAACTTTCGGCTTGCGGTAACCTTGTCGCCGCCGGTGAGCTGCTTAATAAGGCCTTCGTTCAGGCGCACGCCCTCGTTTGGCTCGGAGCAGGTGACAAACCGGGCACCTTTTAACCGGGCAATATCGCTCGTGGGTCCGTTCGTTCCGGGCTTGACCATGATTGTCTCAGGCTGGATATTTGTTGCATAATCGCCGAGAGCATCACTGATTGTTTCCATAAATGTTGATTTCCCGTTCCGCCCGGTTCCGTAGCAGAAAAAGGTACACTGCTCCTGCGTGCTGCCGGTAAGGGAATAGCCGATTGCTTTTTGAATGTAGTGGATCAGCTCCTGATCGCCGCCGAATGTACTGTCAAGAAATGAATCCCATAATGGGTGGTCGATTTTGTCCGTATATTCGCAGTTCGTTATTTTTGTTATGAATTTGTTTTTATCATGAGAATACAGACCGCCGTTTTTCAGATTTACAATCCCGTTTGGCGTACATAAAAGCGCTCTGTGGGTATCCAGCTGGTCGGGCGTAATCGGTACATGATGCTGAGATTCTTTGATCATGGACTCTTTAGAGCGGTTAGAGCGGGACTGTTTTAAATGTTTCATATAATTTTTTTCTACATCGTCCGGATCTCCCCAACTTTGCGGCGCATTTTTGACATAGTAATCCATATCGTTCCGCATCTGTTCAACGATTTCGTCTGCCATGCGGTGTATGGCTCCGGTAACGTCAAAACACCATTTCCGGCCGTCGTAATACAGCCATGACTTATTTACATAACTGTACCGGATACGGTCTCCGAATATGTCCACAAGGCGTTCGGCGTTTCCGGTATCATCGAAGGAATACATTTTTTTCTCTTTAGGTTCTGCAGCAGGCTGCCCAATAACGATGTGATATTCTGACTTTGGTTCATAAGTACGCTGACAGCCCTTAATTGCTTTCTGCAGCGTGATTTTGCCGTATGTAGTGCCAGATTGTTTCCGGTCCCATTTCTCACGCATCAGACCGGAGCTGCGGAATATCCTGTCCATCATGCGCTCGTCTTTCCGGCACCAGAAAGCAAGCATATTGCAAAAGCCAAGGTCTGCTTCCGACTGTGATGTGTAAATTGTTTCCCATTTGCCAGCGTACAGTGTGCGGAAAGCGTCACCCTGTTTAGAATCTTCGGCGAGATGTATAATCTCGCTTTCTGACAGGTTAAGTGGGGCAGGAGGGGCAATTCCGGTTGTAGGTTCCGTGCCCCCGCCGATATATTTTTCATGCAAGGGCTTTATACTCTCTGTACAATCCGCAATATCGGCGAATTTGGAAGCACAGTTCCCAGTCATGATGAAAAACCTGCCTGATTCATACATTTCTACATTTTTACGGCGGCGGCCTGCCGGAGGAAGTTTTCCCCGGCAGATAATATGGATCCCGTGTCCACTTTGCGAGTATTCCGCATAGGACTGTAGGCCATAGATAAATTCGCTGATTATATTATCCGTATCGCCGTGCTGGTAGTCCTCGATAGCATCTTCTACGCCGTCGATATCGACGCCAAAATAGCCGGATCCGGAAAACATAAAACCAATGCCGGAGAAATTTGCAGAAGCCGCCACAGCCGTATCAAAATCGCACCAGGTATCCGGATTGTTTGACTGTGCCTGCCCGCCGGTTTTAGCGTTGATCGGAACTTTTTTTATCTTGCCGGGGCGCCCCGGGTCCGGAACGGCCTGCCAGCAGCACCAGTTCCGGACAGCGCGCAGTTCCTGCGGTATGTATTCGTACAAAATAATCAGCTCCTCATACTAAAACGGCAAATCATCATCCGTTGGTATTTCCTCAAATTTTTCATTGTGCTGCTGCGCTGCCGCCGGTTCCGGATCCTTTGTGATATCGTCTGCGCCTTTCCATATGTGTCGGCAATCTGGAAACTTCGATTCATTAACCCACTTAACGCGGGCATTTGTTTGCCCCTTGTATTCTTCATGTTCAACTGTCGCACGGAAAATATGGTTTTTCAGATCGTTGCACCAGTCGGCAATCGTCTCATATTTTTTGCCGTCCGGCAGCCCAACTGCTTTGGAAAGGTTCTGTATTTGTTTTGAGCTGTATCCGCCGCAGTTTAAATCGGCCGGTGTCGGAGCTTTTTTCTGCCAGATAGAGTACCAGAGATATTTATTTTTGAATTTCTGGTCGACGTCGTTCCGAAGGACGCATACCACGTTGATATACATTGTGCCGCCTTTGGTAGCGTTTTCACTGGCATATTTGATAATGACTTCGTAATCGCCCTCAGGCAGTAAGTCCGTGCCTTCGCTTGCCTGGCTGTGGTCAACTGTAAATGCCATAATATTTACCTCCTATATGGATTATTGTTGCATATTTTAAGCGCGTCCTCGGGGCTGCGTACGATACCTGCCGCATACCCGTAAGACTGCATAAGTTTTAAAAAGTCTGCCTGTTCCGGCCTGATCTTTCCGTGCGGCTGCTTTACTTCGATAAATGCCACACGGCCGTCATATCCGCAGAAGAGAAGGTCGGAAAAGCCTTTCGGCAGGCCGCAGATGCGGCGCAAATGAATTAATACGCATTCCTGAAATTCATTACTGTAAACCCGTTCGCCCTGCCAGAAGTCGCCGGAATTTGTTCGGAAAACCATGCCGTGTGGGGACAGCGCGACGCGAATTTGATTCTGGATGTCGGATTCAGTCATGTTGCAGCCTCCTGAAAAAATGATTGCTGTTTATAATTGCGTTCTTCCCACGCAGGTTTAAGCATCTTTTCTTGAGCAGCTTCGTAAAATTTTTTGTCCACCTCGAATCCGTATGCATTGCGGCCTAGCTCATAAGCCGCCCGTAGTGTTGTTCCGCTCCCGGCACACGGGTCAATCACAACGTCACCCTCATCCGTAAAAATTTCGATTAGCCTTTTCAGCATGGCAACCGGCTTCTGCGTCGGATGGATTTTGGGATAGCGCTTCGGATTGTCTTTTTGCCACTCAAACCAATCAAAAACCATCCTGCCGCCGTTGTTGAATTTGGGAAGTTTGTCGCGGTAAAGCACGATTGCGTGTTCCGTCGCGCCCACAATCTTCATGTTGGCCTTCAAGACCTGCGCCGAGAAGTGCTTGATAAAAAATATCGGGTAAGAATGCATGAACCCGTATTTTTTGCCATAGTCAATTAGCATTTGATCTTGGCTGTATGCGCAAAACACGATCATTGCCGGGGCTTGCCCTTTTTCTTTCGGTTCCTTTTTCAAAAGTCGGCTGCAAAAATGCATGTATTCCGGAATTTTGAAGCGGCCGTCAGTGTTGAAAAACGCCTTCCCGGCCTTTTCCCCCTCACCATTGCGGTTATCTCCGCCGACGTACCATTCGGGGTTTGAGGCATAGGCATAGTTGCCAAGGTTATATGGAATATCCGCGATGACAAGCTGGGCCTTTGGAATGTTGTAACATTTAAAGTTCTGAAAATTGTCATGATATAATTGCATTGTCAATTTCATTATGCAATAATGCCTCTTCTCCGTGCTTGATACCACGCCCATCCGGGTTTATAATTGTGATTCTTCGCATACGCTTGTAGTTCCTCCATTGTTTGACAGTCGTCTGGCGTTGTGTAATCCAGCACGATACCCTTGATTTTTTCCAGCCGCGCCTCCTTGATTTCGTCGATAGTCCGGTCCTTGACCGGGTAGACGTATCCACAGTGCGGGCAGGCCGGCGCCCACTCATGCGTGTAAAAGCATTTCGGGCATTGCCTGATTTTAAAGTCCGGCTGGTCGCGTTTTTTTGACGATTTCTTTTTAGGATCCAGAGTCCATTTCCGCTCCATATCCGGCAGCCCGAACCGCGCGTAATTTCCTACATGGTCGATTATCACGGCTCGTTTGCCGGGCTTGTACCTCATACAGCGCATAGATTGCTGAATATAGAGCGTCAGGGACTTTGTCGGCCGCAGAAGAATAGACACGCTGCAGTCCGGGACGTCGAAGCCCTCGCTGATTAAATCCACATTGCAGAGAATTTTTATTTCTCCAGATCGGAAACGATTGATAATATCTGCCCGGCGCTCTTTTGGCGTTTCCCCGTCGATATGCTCCGCCGCGATGCCGGCGGCATTAAACTGTACGGCCATATTGCGGCTGTGTTCGACTGACGCGCAGTAGCAAATTGCCTGCCGGCCGTCGGCAAGCTGCCGGTAATAACTGATGACGTCGCCGTAAATCGCGGATTTGTTGAGCTTTTTGACGACCTCGTCCGTCGCGTACTCCCCGTGCGTTGTGTGGACGCCGGTCATATCCGCGACGGTCGGCGCGTAGTAGTCGTAGGGTGCGAGATAATTGTGCTCAATTAGCCATTTCGTGCTTACGCCTACAATCAGTTTGTCGTTGACATCCCCCATCCCGCCGCCATTCAAGCGGACAGGCGTTGCGGTAATTCCGACCCGCTGGGCATCCGGAAAGGCATCAAATATTTTCCGGTAACTGTGGGCAAGGGCATGATGGGATTCGTCAATAATAATCAGTCTGGGCGGATGAATTTTGGTTATACGGCGGCAGATTGTCTGTACCATACCTATACGGCATAAATCCATATTTACGCCCCACCATTTGAACGTGCTGCGTATTTGGTCACAGAGTTCTTTTCTATGGACAATATAGAGAACCCTGTTGCCCTTTTCCGTCGCTGCCCGTGCCATTTCCGCCGCGATAACACTCTTGCCCCCGCTTAGCCGCAGGGTAAAACGATACATGGACTCTTATACCCTGCCCTAAACACCCCCCTGGCCTCATTTATTAAATCAAGCTGATAAGGTCTTAAATTTTGCATCATGAGCCTCCATTTTATATTGAGTTGGAGTTTCGAAAGCGCGCTTAATGCTCCATCTTCTGCGTATTCTTTCGGATAAAACTTTGTAGCTAAATCCTAATTCGTCAGCCCATTCAGCAAGCGTCTGAGATTTTCCCTTGTAAGTGATAATGTGATTTTGATTTGTATTATTGCCTTGAACTTTGTAAGTCGCCCATCTGCAATTAGATGGTTCATAGTTACCGTCTGAATTAATTCTGTCAATACTCAAATCATCGCGATAGCCGTGAGCCATAGCCCATACGTAAAAGTTCATAAAATCTGCTTTCCATTCGTTACAAACTGAAATCCCACGCCCGCCGTAAATTTCGTATTTTGTTGCGCTTGGCGTATAGCAACGGCATTTCATGTTTTTCCAAATGCTGTAAATGCGTGTTTTACTTTTCCCATGAGTTGTGGAGTTCTTGCCAACTATTTCTTTATGCAAACAGCCGCAGCTAAGTGATTTGCCCTCCCGTAAATTTCTGCCTTTTACCTTTTTAATTGTTCCACAGTCACATTTGCAAAGCCACGTTCCAGTGCCTAAATATTTTATAACAACCCATCTTCCAAATCTTAAGCCAGTCAAGTCGTATTTAATTTTTCCTGCCATTTAGCTTTTCCTCCTATGCTATATAAGTCGGGCACCCCGTCGCTTCCTGCACTGCCCGCTTGAATTCTTCGGCGTCGCCATTGCTGCTCGAAAGATGAATCAGCCAGATTTCGCGACATTGTGAAAGGTTATTCGCTTTTAACATATTGATACAGTTTTCAATGCTCATATGGGAACGGCGTAAACGGTTCCGACGTTTATCATTTTCAGGTTCGCTCAATGTATCTTTAGAATAGTTAGCTTCTACCATGATTTGCGTAAGGCCGCTAAACCGGTAATCAATGTAAAAAGAGTCCGTGACAAAAAGCAGCTTTTCATTTGTTGCGTTACTTGTAATAAGATAAAATACAGGTTCCGCCGCGTCGTGATGTGCTATATATGGTTTTACCGTAAATGTCCCTATTTTTTCGGCATGATAATAAGGGTTGCCGATTGTATCTATGCCGTCACGCTTCCACAATTTCAAGCGGTATGTCTGTGCGCCGCTTTTGACTGCGGTTCCTTCGGTCATATAAACGTCGATTCCGGCTCTCATAAGGTTATTAGCAGACAGCACATGGTCTTTATGTTCGTGAGTTACAATACAGCCGGAAATTTCAGACAGGTTATAATCGCAGCCTTCTTTAATTTTTTTAACTGGGAGGCCGCACTCAATTAAGAGCGCAGTTTGCCCGTCTGATATGCGGTAACAGTTTCCGGAGCTGCCAGAACCAATAATCTGAATTTTCAAAACGGTTCAGCTTCTTTCTGCTCTTTTACTTCTCCGGTTTCCGGATCAACATTTTCAGGCGGTTCAGTTGCTTCGGTTTCCACGTATTCGCGGTTAGCATTCTCTGCAATTTTCTCGTCTACTTCCGCCGCGTCCGCAGCATCCGCACAGCGGTGGGCATACTTGCTGAACAGGGACGCGTCGCTGGAACTGCCGATAATTGGTTTACAGGCTTTATGTATAACCGTTTTTTTTGCCATTTCTTCGGGGAACTTTGCATGTACGCTGTCCGGCTTTAAATTCCCTTTTTCATCAAACGGTTTAGATGTTGACTGCCCCCAGGCCTTTTTTATCTGGTCTATGGTCATGACTGTGGAAATCTCGCTGCCGTCTTTATAAACAACCGTGGCGTATGCGGCAATGATCGGCTTTTTCTTATTTTCGAGTTTTTGGGAATGATGGACTTCTACGATCTTGCCGCGTTTGATTTCGTAGTCGAACTTGTCCCCTTCATAGACGGCCGCTGCATAAATTTCATCAATATTGGGGTCAACACGTTTTGCCACGGTAACATCGCCTAAATAAGAGCGCTGCAGCGTAAGGGTCGAGCCGTAAGCAATAAAATAGCATTGCTTTTTGTCTACATTCAGGCCCTGCACACACATAGAAAGCAGTGACGACTTAATACTATCGGTGGTACAGCTTTCAATAGCGGGCATTTTATTGGAGCCTTTGACGGACGGCAGGATAAGGGCGGCGGCTTTCAGTGCGTTTTCCACGGAATAGTTAGCGGGGAGCTGCAAAGCTCCATGGGACAAATATCCGCGGACTTCCGTTGAAACAGATTTCGTCGCGTCCTGGACTTTTGCCAATGTATTATTTGACATATCAGTTACCTTCCTTTTCATCTAAGAATGTTGCTTCGAGATCCGCAATATGGAGCATCAGCGCAAGGGGAAACATACGGAATGCTTTAGGCGTGTTCCGGTCTGCATAGTCGCCCATGTGGAACCGGATTGCAAATGCCTCTTCGCGTGTCAGGTGCATGAATCCGCTGATGATATAAACAGATTTCTCTCCATGGCCATAAGGGACTTTATCATCAACGGTGTAATATGGCTGTTTTTCCCACTGCCCGGTCTGCTCATTTTTGACGTTGCGTGTTGAAGTGGTGTAGAAATTAACTTTACAGATATCGTGAAGCAAACCGCAGACAGCAACAGTTTCTGAAATTGAGATACCTTTTGGATTGATAATTTCCACTTTGGATGATGTAACCGCGCTGTTCAGCCTACGATACACATTCACCGAATGCTCACACAGCCCGCCTTCATGCGCGGAATGATACTTTGCACTTGCTGGTGCTGTAAAGAAATCTGATTTTTTCAGCCATTCGAGCAGTTTGTCCGCACCGTCGCGGTGAATACTTTCAGTATAAATTTTAAGAAAATCGTCTTTGACGCTCATATATCAGATACCTCGATTCTTAATTTTTCGTCTTTCTCAGAAACAACCAGCCGGATAACCTGCGCATCGGTTTCGACCGGCAGGGTGATTCCTTCGGCATTGTCAATCCAGATTGGAGCATTTACGCCGTAATATTTCGACAGCGTGTTAATAATATCGATGCCGGTCTGCAGCCGTTCACCTGTGGAAAGATTTGTTGAGCCGTTCGGATAAACCACATCGCAGCATTCGGCTTCCTCGCCGTTTTTCTGTATCTGGAACATACGGAACTGCGCAACCTTAAATTTTCCGTTGACTGCTGTTTCCAGCGCATGTGCCTGCTTCTTGATGTGCTCTTCGCAGAGTGCAACAGCTTTTTCCCACTTACCGAGGTCGGCAGCAATTTTTTTCTGCTGGTCCTGCAGTTCTGCAACGTGCTTTTTCTGCGTTTCGGCCTGCTCAATTTGCAGCTTCATACGGTCGGCGTTCTGAATTTGCTGCTTCGCCTCGTCCAGCTTTGCTCCCAGAGCGTCCAGCTTGCTGTTTTTCTCGGTGTCCGCGTTATTTGCAAGCTGATTTTTTAGGTCAACCAGGCGTCCGCTGAGCTGCTTATATTCGATTTGCGTTTCATAGACACAGGGGGTCAAAAGTGATTTGCCTTTTTCAAGGTTTTCCTGATAGCGTTTTATGTCTTTTCCGGCAGTTTCAGCTTTTTCTTTCAGGCTTTCTGCTTCTCTGCTTTTATCTTCAATTTGCTTTTTCAGGCCAAGTCCTTCTGATTTTAGCTTTTCAAGATCATTGCTGCGCTGCCGGTTAAACGCCGCCTTAGCTGATTCAATCTGTTCCTGCGGGAGCTTCTGCCCACAGGTAGGGCATATTTCAGAGCCGGTCCATTGTCTATCTTTTGCTTTATGCCATTCGGCTAATTTTGCCGCTTTTTGGTCTGATAAATCGACAAGATCGGATTTCAACTGCTTCTTTTGAGAATCTGCGTAATTCAGTTCGCGCGTTTTTTCGCTGATTTTATCTTCGAGAGAATTTATGCCATCTTTAATTTTCGCGTTTTCGGCATCGATTTTTTCGGCATACTTTCGGCGCCCTTCTGCGATTTTCGTTTCCAGTTCGGCAATCTCACGCCGGACAGCGTTTGTGGAATCGTCGTTTTTAAGTGTCTGAATCTGATTTTCCAGTTCGCCGCGCTGCTTTTCGAGCGACATAACATTCGGAAGCGCCGGCAGTTCTGGGGGAATCAGTCTCTGTGCCTCGCTGATTGCATACGGCATACCGTCAAGCTGCTTCTGTGTGGCTTTGACGTTTTGCTTGGCCAGCGCATAAAAATTGTCAAACGGCCTGCCGTCCATCAGTGTCACGAGGTCGGGCACCGGTTCAACGTTTAAATCCCCGGCAATCTTCACAAGCGTTTCGCGGCGTTCCTGCCAGCTCAGTGTTTCGGAAAAATAATGCGGGTTTGTTAATAATTTAAATAAATTCGGGTCGACAAGCTCATTGACTGTTGAATTATATTCCCCAGCCTTGACTTCCAGATCATCTACAAAGTAATGCGTTTTGCTCCCTGCATATTTGCCTTTGAGAGCGCCGCGCTTCGGCCATTCCTCTATGTAGGATTTTTTCAGTTTCACGGTTTTACCAAAATACTCAAGCGACGCTTCGACAACCGGTTCACGGCCGCAGCCGGTATCCGGTACTGTGCTGCCGGCCTTATGCGGAATCAGATCATAGTCTTTACGGTCCGCAGAGTCCTTGCCAAACAGCAGCCAGAGAAAAGCGTCTTCTGTGGAAGTTTTTCCGGCGCCGTTGCAGCCATAGATATTGACGTTGCGGCCGTTGGCCTGAATTGCCATGGATGCGATTCCACGAAAATTATTTATTAAAAGTGATAAAAGTTTCATTATAAAGCTCCCATCTTAATCAAATGGACAATTATGTTATGTTCTTCCACAGGCGACGGGCGTTGCACTCGGACAGAGCTCTGTGCCTCATTAAAAAAATACTGCTTGACTTTGTTTGCTTCGGCCAGCTTATCCTTTAGTTCGATAATCTCGGCAGCCTGCCGGGAAATGATTTCTTTGTCGGTCAATCGGAATCATCTGATTTCAGCCGGACTGGAAGCACCATTTTGACGTCGTCCTTGTTCGTTTTGATTAGTACCGGAGAAAGTGGGTCCCTGAATTCCAGGATAACCGGTTGACGGAAAATATTTCCGGCGGAAGCTTTTGCTGCTTGAAGCGCGGTCAGAAGATAATTGCCATTGAATCCGATGCGGAAATTAACAGGGCTTTTAGTATTATCATGCAGGACTGTTTTCCAATCGATAAATTCACCGCTCGGCTGCTGATAGCCGATAATGAACCCGTCTATATTGATATAACAGGTGTTTTCCCGAAGCTCGATAATTGCGTCACTGTCCTTGTGTGCTGGGGGAATGGCCGCTTTTATGTATGCCGTAAAATCCTCGTCCACCCCGCATGTGGCGTGCTCCGCAGACATTTCATAGCCATTAGTTGCAATCGCAGTTACGAGGCTAAACTCTTTCGAAAATTCGAGGCGGATATAATTATAAACAGGGCGGGTTCCGGCTCTTTCTGCAAATTTATAGGTTGCTTGAATCAACCGTTTGAGGCTGGACGCTGAAATTTGCGCTTTCATTTGACAAATCCTCACTTTCAGATTATTCTTTGATTAAGATGTTTTTGTTTTGCGCCGTCCGTGATGCCAGTCACGAGCGGCCTTTTTTAGCTTTTGCTCGGGCTAATATTTCAGCCCGATGCTTCATGTAATATTTGCGCTGCCTGTTCATCTGAGCTTCTTTGTCATGTCCTATCACTTGTATGCCGTGCTTTTCCGGTGCCTTTTTGGTATCTTTGTGGGTACACCTTGCGCCTGCGGGACAGCCTCTCAGGCGGCCTGTGGCTATGCTGTAGCAGCACGCTTGCAGGTGATAATAGGCAGCTCCGGTGTTGCCAAATGGGCGGCGATAAATGCAGCCCTTACAATATGCGTCCACGTCCTAACCTCCTGCGTATGTATTGCCGGTTAGCGGCTTTGCGCTGCTCCATGGCACGCTGAGCTTTGCGGATACGGCAACGGATAAGCAGATTTTTAATACGGTTCATGATTTTTTACTCCCTTCCTATTTATTTGCTTTGAAAAACGCCTTTGCGAATCCCGGCGGGGTAATGGCCCTGAAATCTGCATCGGTCTGTGGATGTGCCCATGCAAGCTGTGGGATAAGTGCTTGTGCGGATTTGTGCAGATATGCAAAATTGGGCTTGCCACGTCCGGGCCGCGTGTACAGCGGCAGTTTGTTTGGTACGTCATCCCAGTTGCTGTACAACTTTTTTGGCATATTAAAATTGCCCCATATAGCCGTGCATTTTGTCCACGGGTCGCCATATTCCCACGGCTGAAAAATCAGTTGCGGCCGTCCCATGTAGTCCATCAAATGTCCGACTGGATTTTCAAGCGCCCACCATTTAGGACGACACATTGCAATTATCCGCAGGCACGCGCATACCGTGGAAAGTCCAATCTCTGGTTTGCGCTCTCTTGCTTCTGCTTTGCAATTAAGCACGCTAAACTCCGTACACGGTGGGGCGGCCAATATACCGTATACGTTGCCTGGTGGCTGATATGTACGCACGTCATAATCCGGTAGGGTAATCAGCCGTACATCGTATCCGGCTTCTTTATACGGACGACTCCATGCTCCAGTACCACCGCAGAGGTCAAGGATAATTTTGCTGATTTTGGATCACCTTCTTTCAACTTACCAGTTGCCTTGAGCTTGTTGCGGTACTCGCAGTCCGGGTAGATATATCCGTGCGGGTTCTGTTGAATGCTGATGTTCCACCGGCGGCCGCAGATGGTGCACCGGGCGGTCATGGTGCAGCCTCCGGACGGCGATGTGCCTGCTCCCAGGTGATGTCCCCGTCCAGCGCCTCCCGCGCCAGCCTGATTTGGTCACTCAACTTATCATTGCGGATACGCTCACAGTGCTCAAAGCCAGCTCTCAATGCCCACGGCCGCAGGCCGCTCTCAATGGTGCCAACCGGCTTGCCGCCCTCATCAATCAGCCTGTACACGCGGGCCTTGCCGATGCTGTCGTGATTATCAATGATATCGATAGCACCGTCCGGCATCTGGATTAGTGCGTATTTCACGATTTATCGCTCCCTTCTGATGGTGCGCCCTCCGGGCGGCGAACATAATTATCGGCGGCCCTCCGCTTGCAGGCGGTGCAAGGCGATGGATTCTTCCACAGCTTTGATCTTTTCATCGTTCGACATTTGGAATGCCGCCTTTCCTTATATGTAGGTTCAACATTTTGAACTTACATGGCAAAAAAATATTTCGGAATTTCCTCCTTGCGTATTTCGAGGAGCTCGCAGGCTTTCAGAATTTCGTTTTGTTTCCACTGCTGTTTTTTGTTGAGTTTTTGGGATATAGTATGTTCGGAAAGGCCCATAGCCTCGGCGAATCGATACTGCGTTCCAAATTTTTCGACGATTTTCCCGGAGAGCGAGGAATAATTGTAAGGCATTTTAACACCTCCCATTCTTGAATATTAGTTCAACGTTTTGAACTATATCTATAGTAGCATTAGCTTGTACCATTGTCAAGAGCGAATTTCAATATTTTGAAAATATTTTTTCAAACACTTGAACTTTTCTTCAAAAAGTGCTATAATATCCATGTTATTCCACGGAGGTGCAGAATGGAAAAGAAGAGCACAACTGCTCAAAGACTCCGCCAGATTATGGCGGAAAGAAACCTCAAACAATCTGATATTTTGGAACTTGCCCGCTTCCACAAGCTTCTGCGCCGCAATGGTCTGCCGCCTTACACCATTCATAGCCTGCGCCATGCTTTCGCCGCCATCATGCACGCGCAAGGGATACCGGATAAATACGTCATGCGTGCGGGCGGCTGGTCGAGCGACTATGTGCTAAAGGATATTTATCAGTACACATTTGATTCCGAGGCTGCCAAGGCCGAGGAAAAGGCAAATAAATATTTCAGCCGAATCGTCGATGCAACACGAAATGCAACACGAAATAAAAAAGTGTAGGATTCATGCGGGCTTTAAGCGCATTTTATAGGGTTCAAGTCCCTTCTCTCACACCAAAGTAAAAGCCCGCATGATTGCTGAAAAACTCAGTAGCCATGCGGGTCTACCCTTGTCCATTATGGTGAACCATCGGGGATTCGAACCCCGGACACCCTGATTAAAAGTCTGTTTTTATGCCTAATTTAGCAGACTAAATCGGATTAAAAAATTGCATAGTATAGCCATTTTCCAACATTTTCAGATTTTTTGATTTTGGTTGAGTTTGAATGAGTGTGTAGTCAAAAAGTAGTCAAAAAATCCCCCGCCAGCCACAGCCGGCGGGGTAAGCATCAGGCTTTTGGGTTCCTCATTGATTTTTTTCTCGAGCTTCTCCAGTTTCACATAAATTTCTGCCTGATTTGTCACCACTGCTTTCAGATTCTCGTTGATCCAATTCAACATTTCTTTCAATTCCTGGTCCATCTTTCATACCTACTTTATGTAATATTTGCCAGAAGGTATGATATTTATTATATCGAAATGCGAACGAAAAGCAAAAAAATAAGGCCTCCTAGGCGGTGAAGCCGATGGAGGGCAAACAGAATACTAGAAATGGATTTTT
>ENA-UOOM01002517-UOOM01002517.1-fermentation-metagenome-genome-assembly--contig:-NODE-2517-length-14919-cov-5.429898_pt1 | contig 14919 bp, 13 predicted proteins | sample MGYA00245781_ERZ724031 | MGnify/ENA primary metagenome ERZ724031 (study PRJEB28704, sample SAMN03018317) | fermentation metagenome | biome: anthropogenic terrestrial biome; feature: soil; material... | reverse complement strand
TTGTTCGAACAATGTTAAGAGTATTTTTTCTGCCTCTGCCTTCTATAGTTACCTCATCCACATCCTGTATGTTCATAAGCAGAGCAAATTTATCGGCAACAGCCATAGGCTCAAACTTCATAGCTTCCATTCTTGATTCATCCATTAGGTAAACCGCGTCAGATTCAGGCGTTTTAAAGTATACAGTACCATCTTCCAAGCTGTTTCCGAAGGACAGGTCCAAGGTATTGCCATCCTGGTCTTTTATGAAAAATCGAAGTCTGGGATCATCCAATCCATATTTACTTAAATCCGCCGGATGGTCTTCTACAAAGCCCTTTATACTGAAATCGGACAGTTTTTCCAAGTACCCATTCAATTTTTCACCGTCTACTCCTCTTGGCTTCTTGAATGGCTTGGTCATATAATATAAATTAAAACCGTAAGCAGCCTGCTCTTCTGTAATGTCTTCATTGGTCATTATCTCAATCTCTCTTCTGTCTTTACCGCTGATACTGAGGTAAGCCAAATTGGTATTATCCACTTTTGGCAGAGTTTTATCTCTAAAATCAGACAGAACGTAGTTTAAACGCTGCCCATGTTGATTATACACGGTATATACCTTTGGATCTCCTTCTTTCATAAGGTACCAGGTTGTTCCTTCAGCTGTTTTGCTGCCAAGGTTTATTGTAACCTTTGTGTTGTCATCCAAGTAAGCAGTACCCGTTGCAGCAGGCTTATCCAAACCATAGAGTGATAAATCCTGAGGATCTTCTTCCACCACAATTTCTGCGTTTAGAGCTGTAAAGCTTCTGGACAGCTCATCTACCTTGGCTTGATCCAACTTAACCGGATAAGGTGTAGTATTAATCCAATAGGTATCAGTCTCAGGTTCTTCATCCTTGTCACTGCCTTCTACAACTTTAGTCTCTCTTTCAAAGATCAACGGTTCTTCCAGATTGCCATTATCAATGCTGAGCTTTAATATTTGCTCCTGATCCAACTTGGAGATATTCACAACAGGCTCTTTTTCTACCGCTTCAGGTGTTTCCGGCGGTCGGTTTGCAAGGTAAAGGTAGACGCCCAGCACCAAGGCAAATACAACAATCAGTACAATAAAACTGCGCTTTCTTCTCATAGGTTACGCCTCCTCAGCCAAACCACCAATCCGGAAATCAGGCAAGCCAGAGGAATGATGATCATTGCCAAAGCACCATATATTTGAAGTTGAGTTTGAGTAATAGTCAAGGGCTGAATACCTAAGGACTTGGGTCGTATGCTGATGGATTCTTCTCTTTCAAACACCCAGTTCAGGCTGTTCATAAACAGATTGCTTCCACCTTCGAGACCGGTATTCAGGAAGCTGGAGCTCCCTATTACCACCATGCGGGCTGTATAAGTTTCGTTGGCAGACAAATTGTACACTCTGTCTTCGATTGCAACTGCCAGAGAAAATGGTCCGGATAGATCGCCTTCCTGTTTTTCCATACTGGTTCCTTCACTATCTGCACTTCTCCCATACGCCTGATCAGATGTTGTCAAAAGAGGTTCGATTGTTAATGTATTTCTTGTGTTGTCCGACACCTCAATGCCCTGAACTCCGGGCATAATCAAAGGCATGCTGTTGCTTTTAATGGGATTTACTATCTCATGACTGCCAAACTGAGGCAGAACATACAGAGGATTGCCGCCAATGTATCTGCCTTGTTCACCCTCGATAACCAATGCATTGCTCATTTGAATTCCATAGGTGTTAAACAGAGTTTGGAAATTGGGCAAATCGCTAATTAGCAAATCCATCATGAAAATTGCCTTGCCATTGTTTTCAAGGTAGTCTTGTATGACGGTGAGCTCTTCTGCACTCAAATCCCGTTGCGGTCCATTGATGATTAAAAGATCGGCATCTTCCGGTACCTCGTCCATACCCAGCAGATTGAGACTTTCCAGAACAAAATTTTCCAGTTCCATTTGCTTTGTGGTAGCATAATTTATGCTTGCTTCTCCATGACCGTCCAATTGATAGGCTACCGGCATATCTGCACCGCTGACATATAAAATGGCTGAAGTCAGTCTCTGTTCTACTGCCAAGGATTCCACTTTCCTTTCACCAGTATTCTGATTCTGGGAAAAGTTGTACATATCATATTGGGAAATAATCCTGAATACCTCGCCCTGCTCTACCAAAAGATTGCCGTATGACAGCTGCCCGCCGTCCTTGGTGTATTTCTGAGCTGTTAAGGGATCTCGGACCGGATCTATATAGTCTATACGTATATGATCTGAAAGCCTCGCATAACGCTGTACATTTTCTTCTATAACAACGTTGCCGGTACCGGGTTCTCCAATAAAGTAAATCGTTACATCCTTATCCAAATTGTCCAGCACATTTTCCGTCTGTTCTGAGAGGGAATACATCTTGTTGGTAGTCAAATCAATTCGAACGGGTAACAAATCCGCTGCCAGATTAACCACTATAAGAGCGGCAAGTACGATAAGGGTTACAAGCGTAGCATAACTGCCATACCTGAACTTTTTGTTTTTGAATGATTGTAATATATTTATATTTTTTTTGCCTTTCCTGTTGCCAAATTTCATCTGTGTTCCCCCCTTAGCTCCATCTCTTCTTCTCGAGCATCCGTGTTGTCAGATACATAAAGAATCCAGAGAAGGTAATATAGTAGATTATTGGGCTGATACTGAAGATGCCCAGAGAAAAGTCCTGATAACGGCTGAGCAGTGAAAACCAGCTCAATACCCTGCCTATCAAGCCGTAGTAAAAAGATGGATTGAAATAATAAGCTGCTGCAATTGCAGCAATTCCTACAATTAAAATGCCTGATGTGACATACCAGTTTTTAGTCGCCATATAAAAGATAAAAGCAACAGCCACTACCAATAATACAGCAAAAGCCAAGCCTGATATCATATCGGCCGGCAGGCTGCTGATAATCGCATCAATGAACCATATTAGTAAAAGAGCTGTAAATGTTACTACCGCAGCAATTACCTGGTTGTCGGTAGTTGAAGAAATAAACAAACCTACAGAAATCAAGGCGCAGCCAAGCAGAAAGAATCCGATGTAGCCGCCAATTATCTCTCCCCAGTTAATAGTCCCCATGGTACTCAAGATAATGGGATAAATGAAGGTTATGGCTAAGGTTATCAGTAAAACACTTACAGCACCTATATATTTTCCCATAACTATCTTTGTCAAGCTGATAGGACTGGTTAGAAGTAATTGATCTGTTTTCTGTTTAGCTTCTTCTGCCAGAAGGCGCATAGTCAGAATAGGCACCACCAGCATAAATACAAAGGTAATATTAGAAAGCACACTGTTGTATTGAGGATCCATGCTCATAAGGTTCAATAGTACAAAGAACAGACCTACAAAAAACAACATGGATGCCATGAAGATATATCCCGTCATGGACTTGAAATAAGTTAAAAATTCTTTTTTAATAATTGCCAGCATATCAGTTTACCTCCCCATTATCGGTAGTTACCTGAATGAAGATGTCTTCCAGGGACATATCCTGGGATTTCATCATTAGAATCGGATATGAAGCCTTACTCATGGCATTGAATAAGGGCCGGCGGATATCTATGTTGGAATCCGCTTCTACCAGCACATCTACTGTATCCGGCTCACGTATGCCCTGAAACTCAACAAGGTGTATCCCCGGCAGCCCTTGAATCAGCTTCAGTACGGGTTTTTCAGGACCGGCAACCCGCAAGCTCAGCTTACTTCCGCCTCCCAGCCCCTTGGACAGGTTTCCTGGTGTATCGCTGGCTACGATTTTACCCTTGTCGATTATAATGACTCGTTCACAAATCTCGCTTACTTCAGATAAAATATGAGAACTGAGAATAATGGTATGGTCTTTGCCCAGAGTAGTAATGAGCTTTCGAATCTCAATAATCTGCTTCGGATCCAGACCCACTGTAGGCTCGTCCAAAATGAGAACCTCAGGATTCCCAATAAGTGCCTGGGCCAGACCGACCCGCTGTCTGTACCCCTTGGAAAGATTCCTGATAAGACGCCCGCGAACATCAGCTATCTTTACCAGATCCATTATCTTTTCCATACCCTGTTTTCGTTCAGCCCCGGTTACATTTTTGATATCACTGACAAAATCCAAATATTCATTGACAGTCATATCGCCGTACAACGGAGGAAATTCAGGCAGATAGCCGATCATTTTTTTAGCTTCCTCAGGCTGTTCCAAAATATCGATCTCATTGATAAGGGCCCGCCCTTCCGTTGCGGATATATATCCTGTCAAGATATTCATTGTAGTCGTCTTCCCGGCGCCGTTGGGACCAAGAAAACCCAGAACTTCACCGTCTTCAACGGTAAAGTCAATGTTATCTACGGCAAGATGCTGCCCATATCGTTTAGTCAGTTGTTCAACTTGGATCAAAGAGTATCCCCCCTAATTAATTATGAACCTGCTGAATTATCATCATTTAGATAATCATTCATTATTATAACCCACGTCAGGGATTATAGCAAAAGATTTTAAACAAACTATGAATATTTTATGAATATTCTATAAGAGTTGTAAGCTCTTCCATTTGACTCCCGTAGGTGTATCTTCAAGCACAATGCCCTGGGCTTTCAAATCATCACGTATCTTGTCAGCCAATTCCCAGTTTTTATCCTTGCGGGCCTGCTCCCTTTCAGCAATCAAAGCTTCAATTTCCTCATCCAGATTGCCCTTTTGCTTACTTAGAAGACCAAAGATATTCGTTAATTTCAACAATTCTTCAAGAGCACAGCGGATAGTATCAGCTGATTGATCTGCTGTTATTTCACTGTTGATTTCCCGAACCAGATCAAAGATAACTCCTATGGCATCTGCTGTGTTGATGTCATCATCCATGGCTCGTTCAAAATCTTCAGTATATGCCGGCAGTTTGTCCAGGAACTCACGGTCTTCTGCTGAAGCAGGCTTGTTTTCTACCTCTTTTAGCAGGTATTCCAGATTGTTTTTGGCATTATACAGCCTTTCCAATGCACTCTGTGCCTGCTCCAGAAGTTCCCTGCTGAAATTTACAGGACTGCGGTAATGGGCAGACAGCATAAAGAGACGAACTACCTCAAGATCAAATTCTCGAGAGATATCCCTTACAGTAAAAAAGTTACCCAGGGATTTGGACATTTTTCGATTATCAATGTTTATATAGCCGTTATGAAGCCAGTAGCGTGCGAATGGCTTTCCTGAAACCCCTTCACTTTGAGCAATTTCGTTTTCATGATGGGGAAATATCAAATCCTGACCACCGGAATGGATGTCGATGGTCTCCCCGAGGTACTTGGTAGCCATTACCGAGCACTCAATATGCCAACCAGGTCTCCCCGGACCCCAGGGGCTGTCCCATGCAGGTTCGCCGGGTTTTTGCCCCTTCCATAGAGCAAAGTCCATGGGGTTTTTCTTTGCCTCGTTTATATCTATACGAGCGCCTAGCTCAAGGTCATCCAAACTCTGCCCCGACAGTCTGCCATATCCTTCGAATGCCGCAGTATCATAATATACATCATCATCTGCCTTATAGGCCAATCCCCTGTCAATCAGCTTTTGGATGAAAACTATGATTTCATCAATATGCTCAGTAGCTCTGGGGTGAACATCAGCGCGGCGAATACCAAGTTCATCAGCATCATGGTAATATTCGTTAATAAAGCGTTCGGCTAAATCCTTCACGGTGCTGCCTTCTTCTTTGGCTCGCTGAATCATCCTGTCATCAATATCTGTAAAATTCTGTACAAAGCATACTTTGTACCCCTTATACTCCAGATATCGGCGAAATACATCAAATACAACAAAGGGCCGGGCATTTCCTATGTGAAAATAATCGTATACTGTGGGACCGCAGGAATACATACGTACTTCTCCCGGATGAAGAGGCACAAATTTTTCCTTGTTTTTTGTCATTGTATTATAGAGCTTCATTATTAATCCTATCCTCCAATTCTATAACCTTTTGTTCCAATTCCAGCAAGCGGAAGGTCAGCCTGCGAAAGGCATCATTTACCGGGTCTGGAAGTGTTACCTGATCCATGTCAGCCCGTGGGATTTTTACCTTTTTATCATCTTTTTTAACCACTCGCCCTGGTACTCCCACTACGGTAGCATTGGGCGGTACTTCATGCAGGACTACTGCTCCTGCGCCTATTTTGGCATTGTCTCCTACACGGAAGGGACCTAAAACCTTTGCACCTGTGCTGATAATTACGCCATTTCCTATGGTGGGATGCCGCTTTCCTGTTTCTTTCCCCGTACCACCCAAAGTGGCTCCCTGATAAATAGTGACATTGTCACCTATAACAGTAGTCTCACCAATGACCACACCCATTCCATGGTCAATAAAAAGACCTTTCCCGATCACAGCAGCCGGATGGATTTCAATTCCTGTTAGAAAACGGCTGCAATGAGACAGCATGCGCGCAAGAAGCTTCATATGATGCTTATACAACCAATGAGTTATCCTATACATAAAAATTGCATGAAGCCCTGGATAGCACAATATGACTTCAAATACATTGCGAGCAGCAGGATCTCTTTCCAGCACTGCACTTATGCCTGCTTTTATATGTTTAAACATTATAATCCTCCAATTTACAGAGTATCAGACTTCAAAAAAACCTCCTCTCTGAATCATATCAGAGACGGAGGTTCCGCGGTCCCACTCTGCTTGACATAAAAATGTCCGGCTTTTTGCTTATAACGGTGCAAACCGCCCTGCCCTACTGATTCGGACAGGATGCTCCCGGGTGCACTTCGACATACTTCCAACCAGAGTACCTTGCAGCCCATGGATACTCCTCTCTGTGGTTGTCTTTATATCTACTCTTCCCATTCAAAGCGTTTCCTGAATTCGTTCATGAAATATTATAGTATATGCTCAGACAGCTGTCAATGAAACAATGATTCGTGAACGCAACAGCGAGTGGAAAATAATTTATTTTTTTACTTGACTGGCTGTGTATAGTAACTACCCTCTTAGAGCATCCGCCAGCCATGCAAAGAAATTCTTGATGGCATCGAATATCTTCTGGAAAAACCCTTTGTTTTGATCAATGGTTTCCTTTACCTTTTCCAATCCCTTGTTGATGTTTTCCAGCTGCCTTGTTACGTTTTCCACACTTAAATCCAGCTTACTGATTCGCTCCATTAAGTTTGCCAGCTTATCTATATGTTCCTGAGTTATGTTGATATTGAGTTCGGCTGCAATGTCAATAATGATCTTTCTTATTTGTTCCGGATCAGTAATCTTTTCCCTGATAATACGTTCTTTTATTTCCTGAACGAGGGATGCAGCTTCATCCTGCCCGATGTCATCGCCCAGCTCCCCAGTGGTAACCATCTCTTCATTGGCTGTCTGCTTGGCTTCTTCAGGCAGCTCTTCACCTGCAGCTTCTTCAAAAGCTTTCATTATTCCTGTTAAGGCAGCAGTCCCGGAAACGTTGAATGGAGCTGCTGCTACTACTCTGGCGTTTTCTATACCTGCTGTTACCATGGCATTGGCATACATTTCCTTTGTAACCCAATTGATGTTATGAGTTTCCACGGAAATTCCTTCTCCATCCTCCAATATTTCAACATAGGCAGAAGACATGGCACGCTTTCCAATCTTTTCATCTGAAACCAGACCTCCCAGGTAGTCTCTCTCCTCCTGGTTTGTTACCTCAAGCATCACTACTTCATCACTTTTTACTCCAAACAAAGTCATTATCTGGTTTTTTTGATCCTCATTAAGATTGGCACCCAAGCTGACCACTTTTGCTGCATCTGCCAGAGCTGCTGTGGAAAAGCTCATAATATTCAACATTATCAGTAATATGACCATGCTTTTATCAATTATTTTTTTCATTGTCTAACCTCCCATCGATTAACCAGCGTAAGGCACCGGGTACAAGCGCCCGGGTCTGAAAAAATGCTCTTATGCATGCTTATCAATTAATACCACTGCTTGTGCTGCAATTCCCTCCTCTCTGCCGACAAACCCCAAACCTTCCGTGGTTGTTGCCTTTATGTTTATACACAGATTATCTATGCCCAATCCATGAGAAATATTCTTCTTCATGTCGGCAATATGAGACAGCAACTTGGGCTTTTGAGCCATTATAACTGCATCAATGTTTACAAGCTGCCAGCCTTCATGACAAAGTTTATGTTTAACCTGCTCCAACAAAGCAATACTGGAACAATTACGGTAGATTTCTTCATGATCCGGAAAATGGAGACCGATGTCGCCCAAACCGGCAGCACCCAGCAAAGCATCCATAATTGCATGAACCAGAACATCAGCATCGGAATGCCCCAGCAAACCTTTATCCCATGCAATCTCTACTCCGCCGATTATCAGTGGACGATCTTGTGTCAATTGATGGACATCATATCCAATTCCAACCCTCATGCTCATAAGCTGCGAGACTCCTTCCCATTCCTGCATTTCAAAATATGGCTGGCAACGACCAGGTCTTCCGGTGTAGTAATCTTTATATTATCATATCCGGCTTCAATCAGCTTTACAGGATGGCCCATTCTTTCTACAAGAGAACTGTCATCGGTACCAAGCCAGGATTCCTGTCTGGCTTTCAAGTGAGCATCTTTCAGCAGTGAAAACTTAAATGCCTGGGGAGTATGTATCATCCACAATCGGCTGCGATCCGGAGTTCGAATGGAGAAGCCCTGTTCATTTACTTCCTTTATAGTATCTTTAGATGGCATACCTGCAGCTGCAGCGCCAAATTGACGGGCAGCAGCAATGGATTCTTCAATAACACGAACTTGGACCAGTGGACGAACCCCATCATGAATGACGACCAGCTCGCTATTTTCAATGGCGTTAAGGGCATTCCATACAGAATACTGCCTTTCTCTTCCGCCTTCCGCAAAGAAAATCGGCTTTTTTATCAGCCAGTGCTTGAGGATTTTTTCTCTAATGAGTTCTTCTTCAGAAGATACAATTACAATGGCATTTACTGACGGAGCAGCATCGAAAGCTTCCAAAGCATGAACCAGCATGGGACGCCCTGCCAGCTCCTGGAATTGCTTGGGAAGCAAACCGCCCATTCTCAAACCTTTTCCTGCTGCCAATATAACAGCTGTAACCGGATATTTCATAGATTTACTCCAATTATGGAAAGGCTGGATTTTCACCCAACCTTTCCCTTGTCTTACTATCCATTATATTGTAAATTCTTTCAAAATCAAGTTGTTTTTTACGATACCTCTTTATCTGCTGCTTTTGGTTTGGCAAAAATCATACGGCCTGCAGCTGTTTGCAGCACACTGGTTACCACAACTTCTATGGTTTCTCCCACATGCTTTTTGCCTCCATCGACTACAATCATTGTGCCGTCATCCAGATAGGCAACCCCCTGTCCTGTTTCCTTCCCGTCCTTTATGACCTGAACCACCATTTCTTCGCCGGGAAGCACTACCGGTTTTACGGCATTGGCCAGCTCATTGATATTAAGAACAGGAACCCCTTGGAACTCGGCTACCTTGTTCAGGTTATAGTCGTTGGTAATGACCTTGCCGTTTAACATCTGACCTAATTTTAAAAGCTTGATATCTACTTCTGCTGCATCCTTGATATCGCCTTCGTAAGTTTTGACTTCTATATCCAACTCCTTTTGTATGCGGTTTAAGATATCCAGACCGCGCCGACCGCGGTTGCGTTTCAACCCGTCGGAGGAATCAGCAATATGGCGCAGCTCTTCCAGAACAAAAGAAGCAATAATCAAAGGCCCTTCAATAAAACCTGTTTTACATATATCGAAAATACGACCGTCGATTATAACACTGGTATCCAGAATTTTAGGCGCGGATAGCAGTTCTTCCTTAGGGGGTTTCTCTTTGGCAAAACGTCGAAATAAATGGAACCCCGATATTTCATCCCGTCTTTTGACAGCAATGCTGATACCCAGATATGCGAACAAAATATATAGTAAAAAGGGTAAGCTGACTGAAAGCCACGGCAGCTTCATCTGGCTGATGGGCTCAGAAATTAAAAAAGCAATGATCAAACCAATGATTAAACCAAAAGAACCAGATACAATATCCGCCATGGGAACATCACTCAGCTTTTCTTCAACCCATCTTAAGAAGGCATGAGAATGTATTATGATACTTGGAGAAATAAAAAAAAGGATGATTGCAAAAGCAAATCCAAAAAGAGTATACAATATAATGTCCTGGTACAGGGGAATTAATACAATGTTAAAATGATCCAGACCTTGTTTTATGTAGTAAGCTACAGCCATCCCCATGACAAAGCCGGCCAAAGTAAGCAGAAAACGAAGTATTTTCCGCATATTATCACCTCCTGATATCTATTATTATCATTATAACAGAAATTTATAAGGTATAATACGGAGAATGAAAAAATAAACAGCGTCATTCTGACGCTGTCTCATGCAGGGTGATGTTGTCTATAAGTGAGGAAATCTCTTCTTCTTCGGTGGAAGTAGACAAACACAATTCACTAATGAGAATTTGCCTTGCATTGTTAAGCATTTTCTTCTCTGCGGAGGATAAGCCTTTGTCGCGGTCGCGGATCATAAGATCTCTTACTACATTAGCCACTTCGTAAATATCGCCGGTTTTGATTTTCTCCAGATTTAAACGATAGCGTTTGTTCCAATTATCAGGCAGGGTGCCATATGGACTTTTCAGAATGCTGACTACCTTATTGATATCCGTGTCGGGAATAATATCCCTCATCCCTAGCTCTTTTACATTTTTAGTTGGAACCATTACCCTCATTCCACCCATTGCAAAATTCAATATATAATATTGTCGTTTTTCACCAAGGATCTCCTTGACTTCAATTCCCTCTATGATGCCGGCACCGTGCATCGGATAGACCACCTTGTCACCTATCTCATACATCCATGATGCCTCCTTTCAACAGAATAACTTTTATAGTTAAAATATAAGCACAAGCCATGAATCGGCCTTATTTACAATCACTATAATTATAGCACAAAAAAGATGAAAAGTCAAAACTGATATTTTAACATAGTACAATCCTGGTTGTCAATTAAAAAAATATTTTATACAATATATATACTCGGATATACTCGAAAAAATCCCTTTTGCACAGGATTTGCATATTTCCAAGTTTTAAGATTTGGACCTCCTTGACAAACGCGGTCAATTCCAGCATAATGAAATTATAGCAATAGGCAGGAGTGTTTTTTAAATGAAAAATATTACCTTTACTGATTATCAAAACAAAATAGAAGGACAGTTGATTCGCCATCGCAGCATCCTTGATATTATGTCCAAGAATCAGGATGCAGTCTCAAGAGTCAATCGAGCAGTAGCAAAGGCAGTTACTGGCTGCGGTTGTATTGAAATTCATGCCAAAAAACAGGAAATCCCGGAAGATGGTTCTTTGGACAGCCTGGGAAGCTACATGGACAGTCATCTCACAGGAAATCTTTGCCCTCAGTGCAACTCCATCCTGAAAGACGAACTGGGCAGTCAGTTCTTCTACATGACAAGTCTGGCAAACACATTGGGTCTTAACCTGGATGATATTATTCTCCAGGAAGAAAAGAAAATGTCCGCTCTCGGGAAATATCATCTGCGATAAAAACAGCCTATGAACCACAACAAGAAAAGCCATAAAAAACACCTTGTGTAATTACGGTTTTACATTTTTGCTGCAAATTCCCCATCTCAACAAACCATTATTTGATAGGTTCATCGAAAACTCCTGTTATTTTTTGTATTTACCAATTCCTACTGCCTGCAGTGCTTCCACCAGGGTGTGAACTGCTGTCAAAGTAAAATTCGATTCCACCTTGACCCTGCCGGTATTAGCCGGTACTATGGCTTGCCGGAAACCCATCTTTTGCGATTCCTTTATTCTATGCTCCAGCTGTGAAACACCTCGTACCTCTCCTGCCAGGCCTACCTCGCCAATTACCACAGTATGAGGATCCATTGGGCAGTCACAGAAGCTGGACGCCAATGCCATGGCCAAGCCTAAATCTACAGCAGGTTCATCTATCTTGATGCCGCTGGTTACTTTTACAAAAGCATCACTATTGCTCAAAGGTAAACCTACTCGTTTTTCCAATACTGCAATCAACAGCTGAAGTCGGTTAACATCAACTCCTGTTGTGGTTCTACGAGCGTTTTGATAATAGCTTGCACTAACCAGGGCTTGAACTTCTACCAAAACAGGTCTTGTACCCTCCATAACGGGCACAACTACACTTCCACTGGCACCAACCGGTCTTTCAGATAAAAACAACTCTGAAGCATTGGGGATATCAACCAAGCCTTCGTCTCCTATTTCATATACCCCTATTTCCAGGGCACCGAAACGATTTTTTACAGCTTGAAGAACTCGATATTGAGTGTGTCTTTCCCCTTCAAAATACAGCACCGTATCCACCATATGCTCCAGTACCCGGGGACCTGCAATTGCACCGTCCTTCGTCACATGACCTGCAATAAAAACAGCAGTGCCTGTATTTTTCGCTATACGCAAAAGCTGAGCAGCACATTCCCGGACCTGTACTACACTTCCCGGTGCAGAGGGAATATCGGGTTTATACACCGTTTGAATGGAGTCGATTATCAGCACCTTGGGATTTAAGCCCTTTCTGTACTCTTCTATTCTTTCCATATCCGCTTCAGCCATTACAAGAAACGTATCTGCCATAGCAGCCAATCGCTCTGCTCTAAGCCGAACCTGTTGAGGGCTTTCTTCCGAGCTTACATATAAAACCGGGGGGCCCCAGCTCTCTGCTACTCGGCTGGCCAAATGGGTTAACAGTGTACTTTTTCCTATCCCCGGATCGCCGCCTACCAAAATGAAGGAGCCGGGTACAATACCTCCACCCAGCACTCGATCCAATTCCAATGAACCACTTGGGAATCGCGGAGTTTCAGTAAAACTAACCTTGGATATGGAAACAGGTCTGGAAGAGGCACCTGCTGCTGCACCGATACCTCGGGGAGGCTCTTCACTTTGAATGACTTCTTCTACAATGGTATTCCATTCACCACAACTGCCACAATAACCAGCCCACTTAACAGAGTGCTGCCCGCAGGACTGACATATCCAGGCAGTTTTTTTCTTTTTTGCCATTAGTCGTGTACCCCTCTCCAAACCTGTCTATATTGCTATTGTCACTCTATAGCACTTGTTATCTACAAGCACTTGCCATCCTGAACCGCTTGTCATCCTTAAGTATTGTCATCCAGAACGCAGTGAAGGATCTTAGCTAAAGATTCCTCGCTGCGCTCGGAATGATACGATCTTTGTGTTTTATTTTTTATTAAAGACCAGCTTTTCATCCCCAAAATCCACTTGCACAGTATCTCCTATCTGAATTCGTCCTGCCAGGATTTCTTCAGACAAATTGTCTTCTATCATGCGTTGAATAATACGCCGAAGAGGTCTGGCTCCATAATTGACATCAAAACCTTCCTTTGTCATATAGGCTTGAGCTGCCTCTGAAACCTCCAAATAAATTTCCTGTTCAGCCAGCCGCTTAGCCACATTGTCTATCATAAGCCGGACAATTTGCTTCAAATCTTCGTCCTCCAAAGTATGGAATACGATGATTTCATCGATACGGTTAAGGAATTCGGGGCGGAATGTCTTCTTAAGATCTGCCATGATGTTGTCCTTCATCTTTTCGTATTCCGTAGCCTTCATATCATCAGTGGAAGTAAACCCAATTGTACTCTGCCGCCCTAAGGTATTGGCTCCAACATTGGAGGTCATTACCAAAACAGTATTGCGCATATCCACAGTACGTCCCTGTGAATCCGTCAGACGACCATCTTCCAATATTTGCAGCAGTATATTGAACACATCGGGGTGAGCTTTTTCGATTTCATCAAAGAGAACCACGGAATAGGGCTTTCTTCTAACCGCTTCTGTAAGCTGCCCCCCATCATCATAGCCGACATATCCGGGAGGTGAACCTACCAGTCGGGAAACTGTATGGCGTTCCATATATTCTGACATATCAAGGCGGACCATGGCCTCTTCATCTCCGAAAAGTGCTTCTGCCAATGCTTTGCACAACTCGGTTTTCCCCACGCCTGTAGGACCCAGGAAGATAAAGGAGCCAACAGGTCTTTTGGGATCTTTCAGCCCTGCCCGGGCGCGGCGGATAGCTCTTGATACTGCCTTTACCGCTTCGTCCTGACCAATCACACGTTTGTGAAGAATCTCTTCCATATTAAGTAATCTTTCAGTTTCGCCTTCTGTAAGCTTCTTTACAGGCACTCCTGTCCAGCTGGCAACTATTTGGGCTATTTCCTCTTCTCCAACGGTTTCTGAATGAGCAGTAGACTTTTTGTTCCAATTGGATTTCTTTTCCTCAATTTGCTCCTTGATTTTCTGTTCTGCATCACGGATTCTGGCAGCCTTTTCATAATTCTGATTCATGACCGCTTCTTCCTTCTCTTTCATGAGATTTTCCTGTTGGCTCTCCAGCTCTTTCAAATCCGGAGGAGTGGTAAAGGATTGCAGGCGAACACGAGAAGCAGCCTCATCTATCAGATCAATGGCTTTGTCAGGCAGAAAACGGTCACTTATATAGCGATCTGACATTTCAACCGCTGCTTTTATAGCCTCATCTGTAATACGTACCTGGTGATGGGCTTCGTATTTATCTCGCAAACCATTGAGAATTTGAACTGCTTCCTCAACTGTAGGTTCCCCTACCATAACCGGTTGGAATCTGCGTTCCAGTGCAGGGTCTTTTTCTACATATTTTCGGTATTCATCCAGGGTAGTAGCTCCTATAGCGTGAATTTCCCCTTTGGACAGGGCAGGCTTAAGAATATTGGAAGCATCTATAGCACCTTCTGCTGCACCTGCACCAATAATGGTATGCATTTCATCAATAAAGAGAATGATGTCCCCCGTTTTCCGAATTTCATCCATCAT
>ENA-UOOM01002515-UOOM01002515.1-fermentation-metagenome-genome-assembly--contig:-NODE-2515-length-14942-cov-2.751595_pt1 | contig 14942 bp, 14 predicted proteins | sample MGYA00245781_ERZ724031 | MGnify/ENA primary metagenome ERZ724031 (study PRJEB28704, sample SAMN03018317) | fermentation metagenome | biome: anthropogenic terrestrial biome; feature: soil; material... | reverse complement strand
AATTCGAATATGTACCCTTTCTTCATCCATAACGTTTCATCAGATTATCTGCCAATTCTGCCACTGCGCCATTTCCGCATGGGCAAGTCACAAGATTCGCCATATGCTGCAAAGAGGGCTGTCCATCTGCAGGAACAGCCGCAAAACCGGCTGTCTTGAGCATTTCACGGTCATTTTCATAATCTCCAATGGCAAAAACTGCTTTAGGAGAAAATCCGTATTTTTTCATCAAAATCTGCAGTGTACTGCCCTTATTAACGCCTTCCGGCACAATTTCCAGATATGCAGGTGATGTAAGGACAAACTCCAGTCCGTTGTGAGGCTGTGCCTGCACAAAGGCCTTTAGCTCTGGCATTTCCTCTGGGTTGCAGCCTAACAGCGCCTTGCACCATGGCTGCGGAAAAGCGGAAATCTCTGCAGGATTCATGAGAACTTCCGGTGTCATAGAATTTTTAACATACCGGTTGCGACGAAGAATGGCTACCTCTTGAGTATTGAAAAGTTCTAATCCAACTTTCGGAAATTCTTTTGCAACGGCCTGCAGAAGTGCAGGCAGCAAAGCTGTAGAAACGGAAAAAGAAGAAATAATTTTATGTTCACAAAAGTCATACAAAATAGTGCCGTTTAGTAAAATGCAGGGGACGTCCGGATAAATCTGCGAAAAATACTGGCCTGCTGACTGTTTTGTTCGGCCGGTAGCAATGGTAAAATGGCCGCCTAATTCCTGATAATGCGCCAGCGCTTCACAATTTCGTGTGGGAATTTCAAAGTGACTGTCAATTAATGTCCCATCCATATCGCAAACCAGCAGAATATCCTTTAACTGCATAACAATTTTCCTCTTTCTATTCAGTGCTTTTGAGCCTATGCAGAAAATCCATAAAGTAAGTTGGCAGAGGACTCGTAAATTCCATATATTCTTTTGTACGCGGATGTACAAAGCCAATTACGCGTGCATGCAGACACTGCCCCTTTAACCCCGGCGCCGGCTTCTTCGGACCGTAAACAACATCGCCTGCAACCGGATGTCCAATATAAGCCATGTGTACACGAATCTGATGTGTGCGACCGGTTTCCAGCTTTAGCCGCACATATGTAAAGCCCTGATAGCGCTCCAATACATGGTAATGTGTGACTGCATTCCGGCTGGCCTTGTCTGTAACGGCCATTTTCTTTCGGTCAACTGGGTGTCGGCCAATGGGTGCATCAATAGTGCCATCATCCTGTTTGAGATTTCCATGCACGACCGCTTCGTAAATACGTGTGAAACTGTGCACCTTGATTTGCTCTGCCAAAAATTTATGAGCAAAATCATTTTTTGCCACAATCAATAATCCGCTTGTATCCTTGTCTATGCGGTGAACAATACCCGGACGGATAACGCCATTGATACCGGAAAGTGTATTCCCACAATAGGCAAGCAATGCATTTACCAGCGTACCGGTATAATTTCCCGGTGCCGGATGCACAACCATTCCTTTGGGTTTATTGACCACCAGCAGATCGCCGTCTTCATATACGATGTCCAGCGGAATTGATTCAGGCAGAACATCCAGTACCTGCGGATCCGGTATAACAGCAGAAAGGTCATCTCCCGCAGCAACCCGGTAACTCTTAACAAGCTGTTTTGTTCCTTTTGTGACACAGCCCTCACCAATATATTTTTCGGCAAGTGAACGTGTGAGCCCAATGTTCTGCTCACTCAAGAATTTATCCAGCCGCATCCCTGCCTGTTCTTTTTGAACTGTAAATTGATACATTTTAGGCATTTTTTTCTTCCGCCTTTTTTTCTTCAGCACAATCACTAAGAAACAGATGCAAAACCAGCAGAATCACACCAATAACGACACAGATATCTGCAAAGTTAAAGATATATGGGAAAAAATGAAAATGAATAAAATCAATTACATAGCCTCGTACCACTCGGTCAATGATATTCCCGATTCCACCGCCAAGGATTAATGTGCAGGCCGCCCAAGACAGCATATTGTGATGCTGATATCGGAACAGGACAAGGGTAATGACGACGCAGATAACCGCTGTAATCAGTGCAATCAGCCACTGACAATTTTGAAAGATACCAAACGCTGCACCACGATTCTCTAAATAATCAAGTGAGAGGAAACCCGGAATCAATGTCCGTGTTCCAACTGGCAGCAGAAACTGAATGACCAGTTGTTTTATGATTTGGTCTGCAGCAACCTCTGCTGCAACGAAAATCAAAGCAAGAATAGGCATCATCATTTTCCTCCTGATACAAAAAGCGGAGCGGTCAGCCGCCCCGCTCTGCTTACTTTTATTGAGCACTTTCTGCAAGTACATGAGCACAACGTTCACAGACATCTGGATGAGCGGCATCTTTACCAACTGTATCGCTGTACATCCAGCAGCGGGCACATTTTTGACCTTGTGCACGGGAAACTGTGATCGAAAAATCCGGCAAGGCAACATCCGTAAAAGTGCCTGTCCCCTCTTTTATAACTTCCACTTTTGAAACGATTAGAACCGGTAGCAGTTCGGTTTCAATGCTCTTTGCGAAATCATATAATTCGCCCTTACAGAAAATCTGCACCTGTGCATCCAGTGAAGAACCAATTACTTTTTGTTTGCGGGCCTGCTCCAGCGCTTTCTTCACATCGTCACGGATTGCATGGATGCGGTCCCAGCGCTCTGTAAAAGCGGTATCGACTTTCACGCCGCTTTTCTCTGGAAAGTCATTGAGCATCACGGAAGAAAGATTCTCGCCCTTCGCATGCTTCATAGCCTTCCAGATTTCTTCACTGGTATAAGCAAGGATTGGCGCAATCAGCCGTGTCATTCCGCTGAGGATCGTATACATAACTGTCTGCACAGCACGACGAGTGACGCTATCCGTTTTTTCCGTATAAAGACGGTCTTTTGCAATATCCAGATAAAAGTTACTCATATCCACAACACAGAAATTGTGAATCGCATGATAAGCATTATGAAACTCAAAGGTATCATAACCCTCACGCACTTTATCAATCAACTCATCAAATTTGCAAATTGCCCAGCGGTCGATTTCCTGTAAGTCATTTTCTGATATGGCATCAGTATCCGGATCAAAGTCATGCAAATTGCCCAGCATAAAACGAGCCGTATTGCGAATTTTGCGGTAAGCATCGGAAAGCTGTTTGAGAATTTCCTTGGAAATGCGAATATCTGCGTGATAATCTGAAGAAGCAACCCAAAGGCGCAGAATATCCGCACCATATTTATCGATAATCTCCTGAGGATTAATTCCGTTACCGAGAGATTTACTCATTTTACGGCCTTCGCCATCTACTACCCAGCCGTGTGTACACACTGCTTTGTAGGGAGCCTGTCCGCGCCACGCCGTACTAGTCAGCAGGCTGGACTGAAACCAGCCTCGGTACTGATCGGCGCCCTCCAAATAGAGATCAGCGGGCCAGTGCAGCTCCGGTCGTTGGTCCGCAACTGCTGCATGAGAAACACCTGAGTCAAACCAGACATCCATGATGTCATGTTCTTTTGTAAACTCTGTGCAGCCACATTTAGGACACTTCGTTCCTTCCGGCAGGATATCTTTTGCATCTGTCGTGTACCATGCATCACTGCCTTCTTTGGCAAACAATGCAGAAACTTTTGCCATTGCTTCTTTGCTCATCAGTGGTTCTCCACAGTCTTTGCAGTAAAAGATTGGGATTGGCACACCCCAGCGGCGCTGACGGGAAATGCACCAGTCATTGCGTTCCCGCACCATGGAAGTGATACGGTCACGGCCCCATGCTGGAATCCACTGCACTTTATTGATTTCTTGCACTGCCTGATCTTTAATGGCATCGACCGAGCAGAACCATTGCTCGGTTGCACGGAACAAAATTGGATTTTTGCAGCGCCAGCAATGTGGATACTGATGGATGATTTTCTTCTGTGCAAACATAGCACCGATTTGCACAAGGTATTGGGCAATTGCTTGATTTGCTTCACTGGTTGTTAGACCGGCAAAACGTTCCCCTGCCTCTTCGGTCATTCGCCCATCTGCATCTACTGGAACTATAATGGGCAATTCCGGATAATGGTCATGGCAGACATTATAGTCATCCACACCATGACCGGGAGCTGTGTGGACACAACCAGTACCGCTATCCAAAGTGACGTGGTCACCGACAATGACGAGAGATTCACGGTCCAAAAATGGATGCTGTGCCTTCATATACTCGCATTCGCTGCCTTTAAAGGTAGCAATCACAGAATAGTCTGTTTTGTTCGCCTCTGCCATAACAGACTCATACAGTGCAGATGCCATAACATAATACTCATCACCGCATTGGATGAGAGAATATTCAAAATCTGGGCCAAGGCAAATTGCCTCATTTGCCGGAATTGTCCACGTTGTCGTTGTCCAGATGACAAAATAGGTATGCGCAAGGTCAGCACCTTTGGAAGTGAAAAAGCCGCCTTTGTCATCAATCACACGGAACTTGACAAAAATGGAGTCGCAGGGATCTTCCTCATATTCTATTTCCGCTTCAGCAAGAGCAGTCTTACAGTCGGGACACCAATAAACTGGTTTCAATCCTTTATAAATCAAACCTTTTTGACACATGTTGGAAAAGATTTCAATCTGCTTGGCTTCATAATCATGGGTTAAAGTCACATAGGGATGATTCCAGTCGCCCAACCCGCCAAGACGTTTAAATTCATTACGCTGACCATCAATATAAGAAAGTGCAAAGTCACGGCAAATCTTGCGCAGCTCAATATCTGAAATTGTCTCGCTGTTTGTAACACCGGCTTTTTTTCGAGCTTTCAATTCGGTGGGTAAACCATGTGTATCCCAGCCGGGAACATAGGGTGCCTTATAACCAGACATATTCTTTGAACGGACAATCATATCTTTTAACACTTTATTCAGAGCAGTCCCCAAATGGATGTCACCATTTGCATATGGAGGGCCATCATGCAGGACATAAACCGGTTTTCCTTCATTCTTTTTCATAACCTGACCGTACAAATCTTCTTTTTCCCACGCAGCCAAAGTCTCCGGCTCACGTTTCGGCAAATGTGCCTGCATTGGGAAATCCGTTTTGGGCAAATTCAGAGTGCTCTTGTAATCCATCGGTGTTCTTCTCTCCTTCAGTGTTTACGCTGCACGCAAGCAATTTTATTGAATCAGTGTTTTTTGCTGAAAATTTCAGATGTATCCGCTTCATCAAAGTCATAATCATCTGCAAATCCGGCTGGCTTCTTTGATGCATTTTCAGGTTTTACAGGGTCAAAGGGTTTTGCTGTTGGATAATTGGGCTTTCCATCTTCAGATGCAAAAGTAACCGGTTTCGGCTGATCATCTTCTGCTTCTTCTGATAAATCTTCTTTGTCTTGAGACTTATCAGGAGAAGCATTTTTTTCTGCCGCTGGCTGCTCATCTGCCGTTTTTTGTTCCGCTTCCTCTGAAACCTTTTTTGCTTCCTGATGCGGAAGGTCATTGATCAATGTAATATGTTCTTTATAAAGATTGAGCAAATTGGAACGGAAATCAGAAACTGCCTGTTTCATCTGTGACAGCTTTTCTGCCTCTCCCTCAATTTTTAAGGAAGCATTTTCCACAATTTCTTTTGCTTTCAATTGTGCATCATTGACAACTTTCTCTGCTTGCTGGCGAGCATCCCGAATGGACGCATCGCGCATTTTTTGTGCACTGACGAGCGCTTCCTTAATCTCGTCTTCCTCCTGACAGTACTGCTGGATCTGATTCTCTTGTTCTTTGACTTTATTCTGCAGCTGACGAATTTCGCTTTCCTCATGCTGCAGATGATCATGCTGTTCCGCAGTTTTCTGTATCAAGGCGTCGTAAGAAGTCTCTACCTCATCGAGAAAGTCGTCCACTTCTTCGCGCATATATCCACCACGTAAACTTGCTTTTTGAAATTTCTTGTTTTTGATGTCATTCAGTGACAGCATCCACTTTTTCCCCCAATTAAATAAACTTTCGTCCCTCCAGCCGCAGACGGCCCTTTGGGGTTTGCCGGCTTAGGGAATCAATCCGGAAACGTCCCTTTCCCCTAACTGAAAGGACTGCACCTTCCCGAACTGCAGCATCTGGTGCATAGACCAGCTGATGGTTCATCTGTATGTACCCTTTTGACAGCAAGGTATGTGATTTTGCTCTGCTAAATCCAATGCAGGCTGCCACAACACAATCAATGCGCGGCGAGGCAATAACTGCAGAAAAAGCCCGGTACTCGTGTGCAGGTGGGAACGGTTTTTCTGCACCCAAAGAGATTTTTATCCCAACTCGGCCGATCCGGGTTAACTGTAAGAGCAAAAAGTCTGCCATTTCCTGTCTGAAAAAAAACACACACCTACCAGATTCCAACAGAATATCCCCAAGCACTTTCCGCTGGACACCAGTTCCCATCAATGCTCCCAAAAAGTCACGGTGCGTTAAATGATCGTCAGTGCGAAAAGTTGCTGTAGCTGTCTCAATTGGAAACGCATCCTCAGAAAGCTCCATCCATTCTGGAAATGCCCCAAAACATACACGTTCGGCACCACAGAAGCCGCCCCAAAAAAGGTAATTCTTAAATTGCATTTTTTCGGTTTCCTGCGCGGCTAAAGCAGCCTGCCTTTCATTTAAAAATCCAATAAAATGTGCGCCGCTCCCTTGGCGGGCCAGTCTGATCGCATCCTGTAGTTTTGCCCGCAGAATTGCATCTTCATCCGGCTGCATCAGAAGTATTCACCACTACCTTCATTATCCTCCATAGCATCTTCTCCCATTAAGTCAACATTATAAGGAGTAATAATGAAAGTGTTCGTCGCCACACGTTTGATTTTGCCGCCATTTGCATAAGCTACACCGCTGAGAAAATCAATGATACGGCGGGAAATGTCTTTTTGGGTATCCTCAAGATTCAGCACAACGGTATTACAGTGCAGAAGTTCATCTGCCACGGCGCAGGTTTCTTCGCCAAAGTGTTCTGGCTTAAAAATAACCACCTGAAGCTGTGTCGCGGCTGGGTTTAGGTTTACAACTTTTCCGTCTGGATCCCGGCGAGAAGAAGGCTGCTCGCGGTGATAGGAAGAACTCCGCTCCCTACGCTGCTGCTCTGCACGGGGACGTTCCTGAGTTTCTTCTGGCTGCTCTTCTTCATAGTCATAATCGCCGTATTCTTCCTCTGGAGGATTCCATAAGTCCTTAAATTTTTGCATCAATCCTGCCATATCCTATAAGCCCTCCTAAAGATTTGTGCTTTTCTTCATTTTTTTGAATAATCTCTTGGTCCAAACAAAGATGAGCCAATACGCACCATATTAGCACCGGCTTCAATTGCCAGCTCATAATCTGCAGACATTCCCATAGATAAAAACTGCATATTAACATTATCTATTTTTTGGGCGCTTATGTCAATAAAATATTGATACATTCTGGTGAAATACGAAAAAGTTTCTTTTTTTTCTGTATTGGCCGGCGGGATGGCCATTAAACCTTTCACACAAATATTGGGCAAAACTGAAACAGTGCTAAGTAAATCACTGAGCTTTTCCGGCAAAATTCCGGATTTATTTGCTTCCCTTCCAATATTGACTTCCAGCAGTATATTGGTTACAACACCATGTTTCACCGAAAGGCGAGAAACTTCCCTTGCCAGCTTTTCACTGTCAATACTCTGAATCATGCTCACTTTTCCAATCAAATATTTGACCTTATTGGTCTGTAAATGACCGATAAACTGAACATCTGCAAGTTGCAAAAAATCTATTCTAAGGATATAATGAAATAAAAATGAAATCAAAGATGCCGATTTTCCCCAATGCAGCGGATACCCGCCTCAATGCCATGGTTAATTATCTCCACTGGAACGGTCTTGGTAGCCGCGAGCAGAGTAATGTCTTCCCGCTTCCGACCAAAACGCTGTGCTGCGGCAGAGATATTTTCTTCCACAGTTTTCAGATTTTCTTCCACATCACAGAAACGTTTCTGCAGCTCTTCATCACTCAATGACTTTTCCATCATAAAGTCCCTTCCCTTCTGTAATGACTTCATCATAAAGCTGAATGCCTTCCTTTGTATCAAGCTTGCTTGCATCTGGATTTGGGTCACAATAAATATATGTTCCATCACTATAAAGCGGAATAATTTGTTTGAATTTCATTTCAATACCAGACATCACAAATACGCCTTCCACATTTTTTTCCTCTGTAACGCTCTTCCCATCTTTTGTCACTGCTCTCCTGACTTTTTCAAAGTGGACAGACTGCTGGCTTATCTGAATACCTTTATAAGTGTTAACTGTAACTTTAGCCGTTTCATGCCGGATATTAATAAGCGCACTATCCATCGCATTACATTCAAAAATGGCAGCTGCATCTGAATTTTTAGTTTTTTGATTGATTTGTACAACCGTGGCATTAATTGATTTTGAACTTACGAATGGGAAATTGATTTTTACGGATGTATCCGGTTTTAATTTTGCTGCAGTGGCAGCGCTTACAGGACAAACAAAATACCAGTTGAACTGTGAACAGATTTTGCCGACTACATTTTTAGCGACTGCCGCTGGTTTAACGGACTTCAGCTTTTCCGGTGATAATTCCCTGACTTCATCATAATTAAAAGCGGATTCATAGCCGTCTGTTTTGCTTGAAAAATAGCCGGAATTCCCTGCAACAACTTTACCCAGTTCCTCGCCGTTTCGAGTAGAAGATAAGGCAGAAAGCTGCTTCTGCAGCGTACTGATTCTGGCCGAAAAATTTTTAATTTTTCCGTCAGCTAATTGTTTTTTATTCATTAGATAAAGCAACTTCTGGCGAGAATCTGAAACATCTACGTTCCCGTCTTTAAAATCGCTAATCACATTAAGCAACTGGTCACTGAGCATGAAATCCAAATTTTCAGCACTAGCATCCGCTGAGGAACCTTCATTGGCAAGTTCCTGCAAACTTTTCAGCTCTTCTGTCAGTTCTTTTTTCTTCTGGAGAATTCCTGCATCAGCAACACTTTTATATGCATGAGCAACGACGCCGTCTTTATCCACTCTTCCCCCATCCGGAATGTCATACTGCAGCACTCCGCCGCTGTTGCTGGTAAGCTGTGTCTCTTTCCGAACAGCATATCCGCTGACTGTAATGGTTTGATTGACTGTCTTATAAAGGGCAATTTCTGTTTTTTCATGAGCAAAATTAGCATGATAAATTTGATAGCCCACAAAGATAAAAATGAAGGCTGCGACTGCCATTGTGGCAATCCGTTTGAGCCACAGGCTGTTCATAAACAATATCCTTTCAAAAAGTCCTGAATTTTCCTGAGCGCATCCTGAAAAAGCTGCTCTTCGTCCAAATAGTCATCTATCCATAGCCACTGCGCCTGCTTTTCCCGGCGAAACCATGTGAGCTGACGTTTTGCATAGTGCCGTGTACTTTGTTTAATTGCCTTTGCCGCCTCACCGAGGGTGCAACTGCCAGCAAAGTAAGGCAGAAGCTCTTTGCAGCCAATCGCCTGTACAGCCGTTGGGCCGCAATTCTGCAAAGCTTCTTTTACCTCTTGCACCAGCCCGGCTTCCAGCATCTTGTCCACGCGTGCATCAATGCGCTGATAAAGTTTTTCTTTATCCCGAAAGCCAAGGCACAGGAAACATGCTTGATAAGAAGACGGCTTTACATGAGAAAGCGCCGCATTTTCTTCAAGCGTTTTTCCCGTTACGCGGTACATTTCCAGCGCACGCACCACCCGCTTGACATTATGAGGATGGATGGATTCGGCGGCATGCGGATCTACTTTAGCAAGCTCCTCATGAAGAGCCTGTGAGCCATGTTGAGCTTCAAACTCTTTAAATTCGGCACGGATTTGAGGATTGACACTCGGTGTGTATGCGATGCCCTGCAGAAGGCTGTCAATGTACAAACCTGTTCCCCCGACAATCATGGGCAGCTTGTTCCTATGTCGAATATCTGCAATTGTCTTGCGAGCAAGTTGAACATAATCCGCTACTGAAAAGGGTTTCTCCAAAGGTTGAAAATCCAACAGATGATGCGGAATCCCCCCCATCTCTTCTGCAGTCGGTTTTGCAGTAGCAATCTGCATACCTTGGTAAATCTGCATGGAGTCCGCTGAAACGACTTCTCCATTCAGCGCTTTGCAAAGCAAAACAGCCAGCTTCGTTTTTCCTGATGCGGTGGGTCCGGCAATAATTGCCACAGGAGTTTTATTCATCCTTGCATTCACCCTCCATAAGCTGGGGTATCTTAGTGAAATAACAACCATTTTCATGTTTAAAATTATGTAAACTCAACTATTATTTTAACGGAAAACTTTGGAAAAATCAATTGTAATCTTCAAAAACTAATTAAATACGACCAAATTGATGCTCCAAATCTTTCCGTCGTAAGACAATGGACACTGGCCGGCCATGCGGGCAATACCGAATATCCTCTTTTTCCATTCGAATGACAAGCTGGGCAAGTTCCATCTGCGTGCTTGTATCCCCTGCTTTCACCGCCGCACGACAGGCAATGTTGTGATAAAGCCAATCTAATTTTTCTGTCATCAGGCTGGTACGGTTTTCTGCCAGATACCCAGCAATTTCTTCAACAGCACCTTCTATATTTTCCTGCAGCATAACGGGTACCCCGCGAACCAGCACCGTGCCGTCACCAAAGTCTTCCACCGCATATCCGGCTTGCGCAAGCAGATCTAAACTTTGAAGCACAGCAGAATATTCATCTTTCGAGAGTGTTACGGTTACCGGAGAAAGCAGCATCTGCTGTGGAATATTTCCAGACTGCGCCCGAAGTTTCTCATAAAGCATCCGCTCATGAGCAGCATGTTTATCAATGAAACGCAATTCTTCATTTCCCTGCTCAACAATAATGTACGTATCAAACGCTTCTCCAACCAATTTGAGGGAAGCATCTGCTTCATTCTGCTGCACATAAGGGGCAGAGACTTCTGTGTCAGAAACCTGAGACGCAGAGTTTGGGGCTGGCGCCTGTGGTGAATTTTCTGTAAAGTTTTCTGCTTTACATTCACTATTTTTGAGGGAAGTTTTTTCCGATTCCGAATTTGGAATTTCATTTTGGAAAGTGTTTTGCTTTACAGGGATTTTAGAATCATTAGAAACTACATTTTGTTCAAATGCAGCGCTGTCGTGAACCGCCGGCGGCGTCTTTTGCAGCATGATCTGCTCCGGCATCACAGCAGGCACATGGAAAGAAGCTGGCTTTCGCATCGGCTGTGCTTCTTTCAACTTCAGCAGACTTGGCGCATCTTCCTGCTGTAATGCGGTTTTTACAGCATGATATACCGCTTCAAACACTGGCTTTTCATTCATAAAACGAACTTCCATTTTGTTAGGATGTACGTTTACATCAACTGAAGCAAAATTGACCTTAATATGTAAAACGCAAGCCGGAAATTTTCCTACCATTAAGCATCCTTTATAAGCTTCCTCTAAAGCTACCATAGCCGTTCTAGATTTAACATACCGACCATTGAGGAAAAAATTCTGCATGCTGCGGTTTGCCCGTGAAGCGACCGGCTTACTTATAAAGCCCCAAACCTTGACACCATTCAACTCATAACGGACTGGAAGCAGTGCTTGAGTAAATTCCCGGCCATAAACCGCAAAAATGGCATCTTTTAATTTCCCATCCCCGGGTGTATGCAGAGCCTCCCTTCCATCCCGCAGAAAACGAAAGGAAATTTCAGGATGTGCCAAGGCTTCATGGTCGGTGATACCGGCAACAGCGTTACCCTCCGTAACATCTTTTTTTAAGAATTTCATGCGTGCGGGGGTATTATAAAAAATATCCCGCATGACAAACGTAGTGCCTTCTGCACATCCGGCATCATCACAGGCTATTTCTTCCCCACCGGCAATGACGTAATGGGTACCGGCCAGCTCATCACGTGTGCGTGTGAGCAACTCCACATGAGAGACCGCTGCAATTGAGGCAAGCGCTTCTCCGCGGAATCCTAAGGTGCTGATTTTGGCAAGGTCATCCTGACTGCAAACTTTGCTGGTAGCGTGGCGCAGAAATGCCCGCGGCACATCCTCTCGTGTGATTCCACAGCCATTATCAGTGACTCTCATAAAAGTGACACCACCATGTTTAATTTCGATGGTTACTGCCGTGGCACCTGAATCAATGGTATTTTCCAGCAATTCCTTTGCTGCAGAAGCCGGCCGTTCGACGACTTCTCCGGCAGCAATCAATTCCGAAACATGTTTATCCAACACATTGATTTTAGGCATTTTCTCCGCTCCTTTCCCTAAACTAGCTCACCACCTGACATGTCCCTGCATTCCTTGTCAGCGCGCTTTAAAAACATCGCTTCAAAATCCAATCTGCTTTCTAGTTCTTGTTGGGAAACTGCAAAATGCAACAAACTTTTGTACCGAACACGCATTTTCTGTTCCTGACGCAGGAATTCCAAAGTCTCGGTCATATGCAAATCATGATGGGTTGCAAATCCAAAATCCGCCCAAATACGCAAAGTTCCAAAATGGTCCAGCATATCTGCATCCTGAACCAAATGTGTAGCAATATCCCGCCCATCATCTGGCCGGCGGTCATCATGAACTGCAACAATTGCAGCTGCTTGATTCAGCAATTTGGGGTTCACTTTGCCCGCAAGTAATTGTTTCATCCGTACAGCACCGGCTGCTCCATGGTTCTGATGATTGACGCTGTCATGCGATACATCATGAAAAAGCCCGCCACAAACAGCAGTGAATCCAGTTTGGCAGATGCCCCCACCGCTTTCCGCAGTTTCAAAACCAGATGTGATACGCGGATACAGTGATCCACCGTCCACACACCGCGGCCCGCAATGTCCTGCTGCCCTTCCAGTTCTTTTTGTAAAATGGCTGTCAGTTCTTTTTGATTCATGACTGTTCCCTCTTACACAGTTCGCCTCATCTATCATCAAAATTTCTGCTTTCATCGGTCAAATTTCAACTGCCATATGCACTTTCCCCTTTTACCATCTTCACTAACTCGGCAAGCTGGTTCATACACTCAATTGGCGTTAATGTATTGACATCAAGAGTACGCAGGCACTCCAGTGCTTTCGCTTCCCCGGGTGGTGTCAACATGAGTTGTTCCGGTTCATTTTTTTCCGGCTTGGCAGCCTTCGGGGTTTGACCGGCTGGAAGATTGGAAACATTGTTGGTCAATTCAGCAAGGATCCGTTTTGCCCGTTTCACCACTTTGTTTGGTACCCCGGCAAGCTTGGCCACTTCAATGCCATAACTTTCATCCGCGCTGCCACGAACGATCCTTCGCAAAAACGTAATATCATCACCGTGCTTTTTGCAGGCGATGTTATAATTTTTGACGCCGTCCAAAAGGTCCTCCAGAACTGTCAATTCGTGATAATGGGTTGCGAAAAGCGTTTTCGCGCCTAATGTCTTTTTATTAGCAGCATATTCCACTACGGCACGAGCAATGCTCATGCCGTCATAAGTGGATGTTCCGCGTCCAATCTCATCCAAAATAATTAGACTGTCAGATGTTGCATTTTTTAAAATATCTGCAACTTCCGCCATCTCCACCATAAAAGTTGACTGTCCAGCGGCAAGATCATCGGAAGCACCAACACGTGTATAGACAGCATCGACAATTCCAATTTGTGCATAAGCGGCTGGCACAAAACAGCCAATCTGTGCCATAATGACAATGAGCGCTATTTGCCGCATGTAAGTAGATTTACCTGCCATATTGGGACCGGTGATAATAGCCACACGGTTTTCGCCCTTGTCCAGAGTCACGTCATTGGGTACAAAAGGAGCATCTAACAGTGTTTCCACAACCGGATGGCGGCTCTCTTTAAGAATCAGTTTTCCACTCATATCGACAATTGGACGGGTATAGTGGTTATCCGCACTCACCTGTGCAAAAGAAAGCAGCACATCCAGTTGGGCCACAGCTACTGCTGTGCGCTGAATTCGCTCCATTTCCCCTGCAACCTGCTTACGGACCTGCTCAAAAAGCTGATGCTCTAGCTGAACACTCCGGTCATGTGCCCCGAGGATACGGCCCTCCAGTTCTTTAAGCTCCGGTGTTATAAATCGTTCGCAGTTTGTCAAGGTTTGCTTGCGGATATATTCTTTCGGCACTTGATTTTTAAAAGCATTGGGAACTTCTATGTAATATCCAAAAACGCGGTTATAGCCAACTTTTAACTTTGAAATTCCCGTTCGCTCCCGCTCACCCGATTCAATTTTGGCTAAAACGCCGCGTCCGCTGCTCATGTCGCCTTTAAGCAAATCCAACTCTTCGCTGAATCCTGCTTTGATAATGCCGCCTTCCCGCAAAGAAAACGGAGGATCCTCCACAATGGCCCGGTCAATCAAATCTGCAACATCGTCCAATGAATCAATTTCCGCCAGAATTTTTTGCAAAAGCTGTGAATGTACATCCTTTAAAGCGGTGCGAAGTGGCGGCAAACGGCGAGCTGTACTTTCCAAAGACCGCAGTTCCCTCCCATTTGCACTGCCATAAACAACACGTGTTATCACACGTTCCAAGTCATGAATTCCGGAAAGTTCCTCCGCAAGGGTATCCCGCAAAACAGCATCTTCGCAAAGCTCCTCCACAGCATTCAGGCGGCGGCTGATTGCGGCCGGACTTAAAAGCGGCTGCTCAATCCATGTCCGAATCAGCCGTTTGCCCATCGGCGTATGCGTTTTGTCTAGTACCCAAAGCAGAGAACCGCGTTTTTCTTTACTGCGCATGGTTTCAATTAATTCCAAATTTCGGCGGGCGTTGAGATCCAGCCGCATATATTGGGCACCACTGTAAATTTGAATGGAAGAAATCCGCTCGATTCCGGTACGCTGTGTGCGATGAAGATAAGAAAAAAGTGCACCCAGTGAACCGACCAGTTCCGGTTTATCGGCAAGCTCAAGGTCTTCCAGTGAATGTTTATGAAACTGCTGCAATAATTCCTGCTT
>ENA-UOOM01002513-UOOM01002513.1-fermentation-metagenome-genome-assembly--contig:-NODE-2513-length-14945-cov-4.355272_pt1 | contig 14945 bp, 17 predicted proteins | sample MGYA00245781_ERZ724031 | MGnify/ENA primary metagenome ERZ724031 (study PRJEB28704, sample SAMN03018317) | fermentation metagenome | biome: anthropogenic terrestrial biome; feature: soil; material... | reverse complement strand
GTTTTCAGCACACTCACTCTTTCACCCTTGTTATCAATACCACGCACTCAACGTGTGTATTGTCGTCCAAACTTAAATCCATATCATGTTCAATGATTGGGAGCTTGAATTTGATGGATTTTAGCCATTGTCCGTTTGGCTGACGTTCTTCATATACTTGAATTTCAGAGATGAGTTTCTCTATCAGTTGCCGTTTCTCTGTTTCGTTCATATTGGCGTACAACTTATCAAAATAAATTAAAATCTTATAGATGTTGTCGCCTGTGATCTTTTCTGATTCAATGGCTCTCTTTTTCGCTTTAGCGTCGATAAGCCTCGATTCATGTTCCTCAATCTTATCATATATTTTGTATAAACGCTCATTAAAATCAGTTTTTATTCTGGAATAATGTTTGTTTTCAACGTCCAGCGAATCAATTTCATCTATCAGCTTTCCTTTTGTTGAGTAGCACTGGCGTATCTGCTTTTCATAGTTTGCAATCTCTTGCTCAACAGCAGTAGTATCCACTTGCATATCTATCTTGCAACGCATTAAATCTGCGAACTTGGGATTGCTGACGAGCTTTACAATGACTTCAGCTACGGCGTCGTCCAGAAGTTCTTCACGAATTTGCTTATTAAAATCACATTTATGCCCACGGTTCATTTTGCGGTGCTTGCAGCCATAATAATAAAAATCCTTGTATTTTGTCCCGTCTTTTTTATATTTAATACTCTTGTTGGCAAACATACCAACACCACAGATGGGACATTTTACAATACCGGAGAGAAGATGTATCCGCTCATCTTTTGATTTATTGACATGCTCATATTTATTCGCCTGTGAAATAAGTTTAACCTGCGCTGCTTTCCAGTCGTTTTCTGAGATGATTGGCTCATGCACACCATCTACAAGAAGATAATCGTCCTGCTCCACCAAATGGTACTCATTTCTTGTTCCGTGTACCTTTTCAGTTTTTCTGCGCCCATATGCAATTTTTCCAAAATAAACCGGATTTTTAAGTATCTTGCGAATTAATGAGGCATCAAACAGAGGGTTTTTCCCATTTTGCCTTGGGATTTTTTTAATGCCGTGATTTTCAAGATATTTTGACAAGCCGTTAGCACCGGTATCAGTTTTGATGTATTGTTCAAAAATTACACGTATGGCGATGGCTTCTTCTTCGTTGATTTCTAATTTTCCATCAGTGAGTTTATATCCGTAAGGCGCAAACCCACCGTTCCATTTACCTTCACGAGCTTTTTGAATGCGCCCTTCCATTGTCTGTATGCGTATATTCTCACGTTCAATTTCGGCGACAGCAGATAGCACCGATATAATCAATTTACCTGCGTCCTTTGAGGAATCAATTCCATCTTCCACACAAATTAGGTTTACACCATAATCTTGCATAATTTGCAAGGTAGAAAGCACATCAGCCGCATTTCGCCCAAATCTGGATAATTTAAAGACAAGAACAAATGAAACACCATCTTTCCCCATTTTAATGTCTTCAATCATTTGCCCAAATTCTAATCTGCCTTCTATTGATTTACCAGATTTGCCTGCATCTTCATATTCATGAACAATTTCATATCCATTGAAATCAGCAAATGCTTTCATTCTCGCTTTTTGAGCATCCAAAGAGAAACCGTCAATCTGCATTGCGGTGGATACTCTTGTATATGTATATACTTTAACTTTTTCGGCTTTCATATTGGTCACCACTCGGCATTTTATTTTTTAAACTACACCTCAAGACTTAATATCTCGAGGTGTAGTTTGGACTATTAGTTCACGATTATTATATCACGCCTTTTCTTTTGTTGCAATACTGTTATTTGAAATCTTACTCGTCGTTGCATTTTTTTCAGTACTTATCTTGTTAATATCAGGATCCGGCATTGAATCTATCTCTAAAACATCTGAATATTTAGCAATCATGTTAGATAAAAATTCTGCTAACGCTCCCCATTCATCAATATTATTCAAAATGTGCCTCCAATTAAAAAACGCCCGATAATCTGCAATCATGCAAATCATCGAGCGTTGTTTCGTTCCTTGTTTCGTTTTCGGTCTTCTAAAAGTTTTAGAATTGCTTTTTCTATCTGTTGAGGAGTATAGTTATTTGGAAAGTATTGCTTTAGTCGTTCATATGGGAACTTGATTTGCTCTTTCTGATTGGCTTTTTCGGCAGTAAGAATACCGAAAATTGCATCCATATCGAGCAACCCATTTTGTGATAACTTTTTCATTTGTTGAGCCTGTGAAAGCGACGGTGTACATTGCTCTGACTCAATAGTTTCTAATAAAGCGGTTTGTTCTTCTTTGGCGAGAAAAGAAAGCTCAACCGCCGGAGTTAAAGCAATTTTGCTGTCATCAACATATTGCAAAATTTCCGGGATAAGGTTGGTCAAGCGGATATAGCGGAATACTTGGTCACGGCTTTCGTTAGACTGCTTGCCAATTTCAGCAGCGGTGTCGAGCTTTGTCGCAACTTGCGACAAAGCTAAATCTGTCCGCTCGCCTTGCCGATTAAGAGCCTCCATTTTGAGCTTATAAGCGTTAGCCTTTTCAGATGGCAAAATGTGTTCTCTATGCAGATTTGAATCCACAAGTGCAATAACAGCCGCATTTCTATCCAAGGCATAAATTAAGGCAGGAATTTCGTTAATTCCTACCTTTTGTGCTGCGTGTAATCTCCGATGACCGGAGATTACTTCATATTCATTTGTTTTGTTTTCAATCGGTCGGGCGATGATGGGATTCAAAATTCCATGTTCTTGAATACTGTCGGTCAGCATATTCATCTCGTCATTATCCAGCACCTTATACGGATTTTCCTCAAACGGATGCAATTTTTCAATCGGAATATTTACCGATGATATGGTTTTTTCATTTTTCATAATGTTATCTACCTCTTTGTCTTTCTTTTTGTAGGGCATCTTTTTCCATTTGATGCTCGGTTTTTAATAAATTTTGTAATTTGGGATAACGCTCGGTAATGCTTTCTGCGATGCGGAGTTTGTCACGCAACGGTTTAATTTTTTTGGATATATCCATACATTTTTGTTTTAGCTCCATTTCTATTTCCGGCGAATGGCAACGGCGAATTTGATTACGATACTGCTGCCGCTGTGCTTCCAGCGTTTTTATCTGCCCCGAAATACCACCCACAAATGAAAAAAGCTCCTCAGCCGAATGAATTTCATTTACGGCGAGGAGCGTATATTCCTTTTGTATCTGATGAAGCTTGGTGACTTCCATACGGATTGACGGCGATAGCGGTTGACTGCGCTGCTCCGGCGGCGATTCTTTAGCAAGCAATATCAATTGTAAGATGATATAAAAGATAACGTCAACCAAAACTACAACACCATCTTTTGAATGGTCAATTTCCCAGCTTAGCCGCTTCTCCAATTCAAGTAACGGAAACTGTTTTGGTTTATATGGCGCTTTGTAAGTGTGAATATTAAAGAAATACTTGTCTTCACGATTTTTATCAAAGCGAGAATTGATTACAGCTTTTGTATATCCAAGACTGTCCAAGCGAATCGACTTTTTCCAATCAGGCGCTTTAACAGAAAGATGTTGATACTTGTCATCACCACGGATAAACTGATAACCAAGTGCTTTCAAGCGAATTTGAAAATCTTGCGAATTACGAGAAAACTTCAAAACCGATTCTATATCCCGTTTCAAAATATCCCTGTGCGTCATGCCGCCGTTTTTGTGAATCCAATAAGCGCCTTTTTCGCCGCCGTAGAACGGCGCATCTTTCAAAACAGATTTGCCATGTTCTATACAAACAGCGTCGGAAATTTCACGTAAACGGTAATGGTCGGATATATGATTCTCAAACTTCCGTCCGGTTTTGAAAGAAACGGAGTTCACGACCATGTGATTGTGAAGCTTGTTTGTGTTCAAATGTGTTGTAACGATTATTTCATACTCATCGCCCCACATTTTTCTTGCTGTTTCCATGCCGATAGCATGTGCCTCTGCCGGAGTAACTTCTCCTTCTCTAAAAGATTGAAAACCATGATATGCAACATTAGTTCCTCGGTTGCCATACCGCTTTTTCGTTGCCATCATTCGCTCATATGCTTGTTTGGTGTTACAGTTAATACCACTTACAAACATTTGCTTATCGGTTTTGTCATCGTTTTCAACATAACGCAGTGCTTTAAACAAATCATCATCAAGGAATTTTTTTGCAGTGGTTTTGTCCGGATTGCGGGCATATTCTATAACATCTTTCAGGCTGCCTTTAACAGGCCAAAACCCAGTGGTTGCCACTTATTTCGCCTCTTTTCTCGGCAGAATAAATTCTGTGGTGATTTCATCTAATAGTTCAAGAAGTTTGTTTTCCGTTTCTTCTGAAAAATTGGAATCACAGAGCACATCCAGTTTACCGATAAATTTATAGAAATCCTCCGGCAAGACCGCTTTCGGCTCATATTTAAATGCACGTTGGCGAAGATACTCAGAAACCGACAACCCGGATTTGTTTGCTATTGCTTCAATACGCTTTTTCTCTTTATCGCTTACACGAATATAAAGATTGTTATTTTTAATTTCATTCATAGAAATAGTTCCTTTCATTTCAAAGGGGTTTTAGGGTTCACCCTAAAGAAAAGCGGCTATTCAAGCCGCTTGAAATTGGAATCTGTACTTACAGATTCCCTGCTTGTTACGGTATAAGACAGTGCTAAGTCCGTATATTCATCGTGCTTTTCGTATCCTTTTTTGGGTTGCATAACTTGTCCCTTCTTTCATAAATAGTGATGCCACAATAATGCCACAAGTGTAATTGGCTATCCAAAATGTGGCATTACTTTGATGCCATCAGCCGCCAAGAAACTCATCAAGCGTATCCAGCAAATTGTTTTCGTCTTCTGAAAGGGTATCCGGCTTTTTGTCTGTTTTGGTTTGCATAACAGCGACATTTTGAAAGCATTCCTTGATAGTCTGCCGAACAACATCAGCAATAGGGGTAGCATCCGGTTCGAAAAAGGTATTGATAGCAGAAATAACAGCGCTATTTTTAGAACCTTCCGCACCTTGTAAATACTCCCAAGCCTTGCGGTCAACATCATTCTCCAAATTAAAACGAACGCTGATTCGTTTGGGTTTCATACACTCCCACCACTACGAATAAGCTTCATTTCAAGCATCCGCTCATACCCTTTGGCAGTAGCGCAAATATCGTCATTGATTACGACCCGACTTTTATCGTAACTGCCAAAATTTTTGATAAGGCAACCGCCGCCACCGACAACATATAATCGCATCAATTTTGGATCGTATTCATTTTCACGGAGCCTGCGGAAAATGTCGCTGACATATTCTGTCGCCGTGCTGGTAATGATTTTGAGATAGCTTTCATCAATATCCGCAGTGCCAAATCGGAGAACACGAGTGATGACCGAATCATCCACTGCAGCGTGATGAACACGCATAACATTTTCCCGAATAGCAAGTAAACATTGATTCGTGCCGAACTTTTCGGTAAAACATCTTTTTGAATCAGGCTTTTTATCGTTTACATACATGACATTCATCGTGCCGTTACCGATGTCGCAGAGCATATTTACGCCGTTAAATTCATCGAGATTATTGATAATAGCGGCAAATCCCTGCGGATAAACATCAGCTCCCACAATGCGAATGTGATATTCCTTACCTTTAAACGTAAAATCTGCCGTTTCAAATTGAAGAAGATACTTTTTGAACTCTTCTTTTTGCTCACTAACCCAAGTCAGCGGTAGTCCTGCGGCAATGAACACATCAGCGCAGTAGGTTTTGCAGATATTAAGCTCTCTTGCGATCGCCGCAAGGGTAAGGACATAATAGTCTGAGTCCAGCATTTTATCGGCGGCAAACTCTTTGTGTTCCTCACCGATAAGGTAATACTTATCGTTCCAGATAAGCAGATTTTCCTTAAAAGTCGGTTCCTTGTCGTAAACGGTGACACCTGTTTTGAAACAGCAGTTTGCCGTTTTGATGTTGCCGTAGCCGTGATCGATGCCGATGATAATGCGGTTGTTATAGTTTTTCATAGTCGTTTCCTTTCTGCTGCATTGTAGCGGTTAAATTTTGGTTTTTACAGATTTCACCGTACATTTCTTTTTCGGCTGGTAGAACGGCACTGAGAAAATAGTTGCAATAAATTCCGTGGATACTGATGAGCTGCACGCACTTATGACTTTCACCATCATCGAGGAGCAAGCAGTCACCGTGATAAAAGTTACAACACGCTTTCCTGACCAACCTATGAATCCGTTTTGCCTGTGCCGGGGTCGTTTTTAACACATTGTTTCGCTTCCTTTCAACATAAATTTACTGCTCCGACACAAAAGTGTGGGAGCAGTATTTTAATACAATTTATTTATGTTTTTGTGCTGATTACCGGCTAAAAAAGAAAAAGGACTGCCACGCTCGGCAATCCTCTTTCGGCTAGTTATTCAAAATGGTCTATCATGGATTTAATCAGTTTTTCCTTGTTTCCGGCGTTCCACTCGGCTATCAGCATTTCATTAAACATAGCCTGTGTGGTACTTTTTACACATTCCTCATTCCTATGCACCATGAGCAATACAAATATGATTTCGTATAGTTCCTCTTTGGCAAGCTGTTCAATCATGGTTTGTATAATGCTGTTGTTGATATGTTCGTCATTCGGGGTACAAATAAGATACCACCAGCCGGAATAACGGTTTATCCATTTCAAAAATCGTATTGTCTGCTTGTGTCTGCCGTTACAATGTGATTTACTCATAACTTTTTACCTCTCGTTGTCTGTCTGCGTATTTCGGTTTATCTGCATGGCAAGTAGCAAACCGCATTGCAAGCCGATTTCCATATACACCTCTTGAGTGGCACTGACATAGTTGAACACAGGCATTGCCGATTGCTCGTATTCATCATCACTTGAATAGAACGAACGCAAAAAGCTGTTTGCAGCTTTTTCAGCTGTTCTTAAGCGGTCATGGTATGATTGCTTGCTGATTTTACATTCCTCTGTACCGTGCAATAAAAACTCTCTGATGTGCTGAATATCAAGCCTTGTAAAGATTTCATCAATATAACTCATTATTTTTCTTCCTTTCAACAATTTACACAACCCATCTTGAAAGAAAGTCCGGCGCATGGTATAATATTTACGCCAATTCTATCCTTGTGATGGTTGCGGCTGGGGAAGTGGGCGTTCTTCTTAGCTGGAGTGTCGCCCCTTCCTTCATTATTTAAGGTCTGCATATATCTTACTTATCCCTTGACGGATAACGTCAGAACGGCTCATGTTCAGCTTTTTGGCACATTCCTCAAGCGTTTTGATTTCCTTGCTGTCCATGCGGAATTTGACGATTATATCTCTCGGATTTTCAGATACAGGGCGACCTAATTTTTTAGGCTTCAATTCCTCACCTCTTTTCTATGCCCACAACAATTTTATTGCTGTGGGCATAGAAAATCAAATGTGCGGATTTATAAATTGAGAAGGTAATGGTTGAATATTAATAGCACAAAACAACAGATATACAGTTGACAAAAATACTGCTCCAACACAAAAGTGTGGGAGCAGTATTTTATTTGTATTTATTGTTTCTTTGTGCTATACTTAACCTCAAATGAGGTGAAACGGTTGAAATATAAAATCTACGAGTTATCCGCCAGAGCGATCATGCGTTATGCGGTCGAAGCATCAAGCGGAATTTACACATACAACCTCAGTGAAGATGCCACGAACCGTTGTATTTCTTTTTCTGCGCCCACGATGCAGGACGATTGTGCTTTGTTCTTCCAGATCATGTGCGTCCTTCATGGCGACGATTTCAAGATGCCGGTTGGCGTAGACATTATTCCTGACCTTTCAGATATTCTCATAACTGTGGATTTTTCCGGTATATTTGACCGACAAGCAGTCCAGAAAAAATATATCGACCGGCAAATACAAGCCGAATCCATGTTCCGCCCCGACGGAATTACGCTGGATTTCGGAAAAGGAGCATATAAATATCTCGCCTTCGAACGCAGCGCAAGTATGAGCCGAAACTCACGGCTATCATTTATTCGTGAAGATTTTTATGAGCATGTTCGCCGTCGGATTATGCTGGGTATGCAAATTGGTATGTGCCAACTCAGCAAACTGTATGCCTACAACGGACTGATGCTCACCAGTGGTTTTCGTATTTCTAATATGGATATTTGGGATGAAAAGCGTATTGTCATTGTGGATAATCCGATTACGCCTGTTTATGAAGCGAAGTATATCACAGTCGAGGACGACGGCAGCGATAATCCCATGCGGAAATATCACCGTGTAGAGAAAAAAGACGATGTAGAAGTAATCGAATTTGATGGCGAGGGTCTTGTATCCCGTGAATTTGCTGAAAAGATGGACATAGAATTTTGCGGCAAGCACATCCATAACTCTTTTCAAATTCGTATGCCGTATATCAAAGGTGTTGTGCATGAAGTGGATTTTAAATCGCTTTTTGCAGAGCTTGGAGTGCCTTATATAGTAGATATTTGGGGAGTTAAACATCAGGTACAGGATGTTGTCCTGATTCTCACAAAAAGTATGTTCAAAGGCTTTGGCTGGATGACCGAAAACGGATTATCGTGGACAGAATATCTTGACCGTTGCAAAAAATATCACCATTCGCTGTATATTTCTGGCGTCAATCAGGTTGAGTCACAAGAGTACACAGAGCTGAACTATCAGTTTTTGAATACTGTTCCCATGACAGCAGAGGAATTTCGACCGTTGGATTTGACGCTTGGCTGGAAGCACAGCCCTGAAGAAGATAAACGGCATTGGATTACAAAAGATACCGAAATTGCCTATTGGAAGCTTGCCGCCGACCCCACCAGCCGAAAAGAATATTTTTTGAATGCTTTGAACGCCCAAAACGCTGACAAACGAAGCATATTGCTTGCAAAAATATTGCAAAAGAATCCACTGTTCATTAATGAATCTATCTATGCAAACGAACTGGACAACAAGGCAAAGAGCCTGCTCAAGCAATACGCCATCGGCAGGCTAAATATCGCCGGGGATAACCGGTATCTTTCGGGTGATTTGATGAGGTTTATTTTAATGCTTGTAAAATCCGTCGCTGATGTAGATGATGAGTATATGGGCGTGATGATAAGGTTACAAAACGAATGTTATCGGGAAACGGTGGCTTATGCGCCCGGTGCTGTCTATCCGCAAAGTGAAAGCTATACGCTGCTGCGCAATCCGCATATCGCCCGAAATGAAGAAGCGATTGTATCCGCTCCGGATTATATCGGGCTGCTCCGGCAAAAGTACCTTTCACATCTAAACTATGTTATCATGGTGGATTCACGCACATTGATTCCGGAACGGCTCGGCGGCGCTGATTTTGACGGTGATATGATTAAGACAATCGCTGATCCTCTTTTGAACGCTTGTGTAACACGCAACTACAAAGAAAATGATTTTGACACTTACAGTCATCAAAGCAGCATCCCGCTTTTAAAGATTCCATCTGCAAACGCTTTGGTTTGTGATGCGAATGATTGGCAGGCTCGATTTGAAACAATCAAAAGCACTTTCTCTACCAGAATAGGTCAAATTTGCAATGCCGCTTTTGACCGCAGTATCATCGCTTATGATGAAAATTCATCAGCAGAAGATCGTGAGCGTTTGCAGCGTGAAACAGAAATGCTGGAAATCCTTACCGGACTTGAGATTGATTCTGTGAAAAGCGGTATTAAGCCGGACTTAACAGAGTTTCTAAACCAAAAGACGGTCAGCCGCAGCTCTTTTCTCAAATACAAAAGCTTGGTTGGCGAGGACGATAGCCGAGAATGGTATGAACCCACAAAAAACAAAAAGCTGAAACGGTTTTTTGATTCGATTGATTGGGATATCGTTACTTCCAATGTGGAGCGGCTTCCATATCTCGCAAAAATGCTGGAGGAAAACACGCCGAAAATAAAAGCAAAGCCAGCGGAAGATGCTGAACTTTTCGTCTTTGCACGAAAGTCAGGCTGGAAAGAACTGCTTGACTCGTCAGCGATGGAATATATGCAAACTTTAATTGCGGATTACGAGGAAGCACTCAACCGTATTCGTCGGAACTGGCATATCGGAGACATAAAAATAATTCGCAGAAACGATATTGAACGGATTTTATATGCCCGTGGACAGGAAAACGATTTTACAACGGATGAATTATATGCGGTTTTTAGCTTGTGTGATGCAAGACGAATCAATGATTTACGCAAGCTGCTAACCGAAGAACAGTGGCATTTGATGCTTCCGGAAGGACGGGAACAATTTCTCGATTTGTTTTTGCCGTATGATACACCGCAGCAATATTATGATTTTTTCTCTGATTTCCGTTTTGGTGGATATCGTATATTGGGTGACATCATTTGTGATCTTGATGATATGTTCACAGCAGAGGAATTAAAGAAAAACCGTCTGCACCGTAAAGGTGACAGTGCGTTTTTGAAATACCTGATTGAGGGTTACGAGCACATGCGTTCTGTGGATTATATTGAAGCTGTATCAAAAAAGTGCAGAACGTACATTAATGGGATAAAGACCAAAAACAAAGCGTCCATGGATTTGGATACCGCTTTACAATGCGCCATTGCATTGGGTAAACGGAAATTTGCGTTTGAAGTTTTACTGGATAGAATTGAGCAAAATGCCATAAAGGGACGGTGATTGTTATGCTAAATGAAATAGAAGAATTTGCCGCCTACACAGGTGTTGTAGATTACACCGCCAAAAATAAATATGACAGCACCTATCTCGGCAGATTTACGTTTGATACGCTCCTTAAATTCGAGGGATTATCTCGCATACTGACGATTATCGCACGGGGATACATGTTCAAAAACGGCACTGAGCCGCAGATTGACTATGCTCGGAGTGTGCTTCAGGCATGGTGCAGTATTCCTGACAGTAAAAAAGCCAGCCCCAAAGAGGACTGGCAATACAAAACGGATTTTAGGAATTTACATGATGATTTTCCGGAGCTTGTTGATGTAAACGGCTGCGGTTGGTATTATCGGCACATTCAAAACTTGATTAATTTTATACAGAATAACCCTGATAAAGTCATGAAAACAGCGCTAAACAACTGTGAGGGTATGAAGAAAGGCTTTGACGGTGAATGGCGTAAAAAGGTATTACAGTTTCAAATACCGCTATTCGCTGAAAAAACTAAAGGCGCATGGATATTGCGTTTTGATGATATCCTTGCTGATGCTCTGGAACCTGGCAAGCTTAGAAACACAGAAATCACTTTTACAGCGGAAGAATGGCGACAGGTTGAAACTGCCACGCCGGAAAAAGTGCCAACAGAAGTGTTATCTACGCTTATAGCTTATTATCGTGCCAATAAACCCGATGATTCCGATTGGGTGGTTCTGCCAGTTGCCAACTTCGATGCTTATTTCGGCAACACCAGTTTCAGTCGCAAATGGCTGAACCAAATGCTGCCGGAGATCATTGAACGCCAAACAAGTTTTGGTGTATGCAGGTATAAGGTAAATGGGATATGGCTAACCGGAACCTAATGGGAACCAAATGCTTGTTGCAGAGTAGTTTTGTATAGACGTTTCAGCTTCTTATATAACATCTTTAATACTACTCACAAATTGCTTCACTGGCTCAATACTTTCTCTGCCATATTCCGCAACCAGCTTAACAATTGCACTCCCAATGATAACTCCATCCGATAACGATGCCATATCCCGGGCTTGCTCCGGAGTCGATATTCCAAATCCAATGGCACAAGGAACAGATGAAACTTTTCTTGCCTGCGAGATCATATCGATGATATTTCCGCTGATTTCACTACGCACTCCGGTGACGCCAAGCGAAGATACACAGTAAAGAAACCCCTCGGCGTTTTTCGCGATCTTTTTAATTCGTTCCTGCGATGTCGGTGCGATCATAGAAATTTGATAAATTCCGTGTTTTGTACAATCATCCTCTAATTCATCTTTTTCTTCAAACGGCAGATCAGGGACAATGATACCGTCAATCTCGCAGTCGGCGCACTTTTCGATAAACCGTTCCTTACCATAAACGAATATAGGGTTTATGTATGTCATAAACAATAGCGGAATATCCACTTTTGTTCTGACTCTTTTTATCATCTGAAACAATTTATCAACCGTGCAGCCGTTTGCGAGTGCCCGTTCATCGGCTTGCTGAATAACAATGCCTTCAGCAACAGGATCGGAAAATGGAATGCCGATCTCAATAATATCTACGCCCGATTCAGCCATTGCGACTATCAGTTTTTCCGTTGTTTCAATATCAGGATCGCCGCCTGTGATAAACGCTATGAATGTCTTTTTATTTTCGATTGCCTTAGAAATTCTATTCATGAATACTCACCCCTTTGTATCGTGCGATAGAAGCGACATCCTTGTCGCCTCTGCCGGACAGGTTTACAACAATTATCTGATCTTTTTGCATGGCTGGCGCGATTTTTTTTGTATAAGCCAGCGCATGGGCGCTTTCTACCGCTGGAATAATCCCTTCGGTACGCGACAGATATTCAAACGCTTCCACCGCTTCCTCGTCCGTAACCGGCACATATTCAGCCCGTTTGATATCGGAGAGATGCGCGTGTTCCGGACCGATACCCGGATAGTCAAGACCGGCCGAAATAGAATACACAGGCGCTATTTGTCCGTATTCATCCTGACAAAAATAAGATTTCATGCCATGAAAAATACCGATTGTCCCATTTGCCATTGTCGCGGCATTCTTGGGATTATCCACACCCAACCCTGCGGCTTCGCAGCCTATGAGCCTGACAGACGGATCATCAATAAATTCATAAAACGCGCCTATCGCATTACTGCCGCCGCCTACGCAGGCAACCACAGCGTCGGGCAATTTATTTTCGGCTCCAAGTATTTGCTCCTTAATCTCTTTACTTATAACTTTTTGGAAATCGCGTACCATCATAGGAAACGGGTGCGGTCCCATAACTGAACCAAGTACATAATGCGTATCGTCTATCCGCGATGTCCATTCACGCATGGTTTCATTTACAGCGTCTTTAAGCGTCATTGTTCCGCTGGTTACAGCGTGAACCTTCGCGCCAAGCAGTTCCATTCTAAATACGTTCAACGCTTGCCGTTCAGTATCCTCTTTACCCATAAAAATTTCACATTCGAGTCCTAACAACGTCGCCGCAGTGGCAGTCGCAACGCCATGCTGTCCTGCACCGGTTTCGGCAATAACACGGGTCTTGCCCATTTTTTTCGCAAGCAAAACCTGCCCTAAAACATTGTTAATTTTGTGGGAACCGGTATGGTTTAAATCCTCTCGCTTCAGGTAAATCTTTGCTCCGCCTAAATCCTTAGTCATTTTATCAGCGAAATATAAAAGCGATGGTCGTCCGGCATAATTATGGAGTAAACCGGTAAGTTCTTTTTGAAAATCCGGGTCATCTTTATAATGCAGATATGCCTTTTCAAGTTCTCCCACAGCATTCATCAATGTTTCGGGAATATACTGACCGCCGTAATTTCCGAATCTACCTTTTTTTATACGCTCTTGCATTCCCATTCTCTCACTCTCTTTATAAACTCTTTAATCTTTTCGGGATCTTTGAATCCGTCTGTTTCAACGCCGCTGCTGACATCTACGGCAAACGGATTTGTTTCTTCGATAGCTTTCTTTATATTCTCTAAATTCATCCCGCCCGCTAAAAAGAACGGCTTATCCGTTTTGCCGATTAAATTCCAGTTAAAACTTAAACCTGCACCGCCGCCTTTATTATCAAGCAGCAAATAATCCGCTGAGGTTGCTGCCCATTTTTGAACATCACCTTCATTTTGAACAGCTATCGCTTTGATGATTGGCTTTTTTATCAGCACCTTTAATTTTTCTATATATTTTTCATTTTCAGAGCCGTGAAGCTGAACAGCATCTATTATCCCATTTTGCATCAAAGAAACGATATTCTCTGCCTTTTCATCTACAAAAACTCCAACAGGTATTATATCCGGCTCGAGCATTTTTCGCAACTCCAACGCTTGCTGTGGTGTGACTTTCCGGCGGCTCTCGGCGAACACAAAGCCTATATATTCCGGTTTTACCTCATTTACAGCTTCAATATCACAAGGACGGGAAAGTCCGCAAATTTTAACCTTAACCATACACATCACCCCGCAGACGAATTATTTCCGCTTTTTTATCATTGCTCCGCATAATTGTCTCTCCAATCAAAGCGGCATCCGCGCCTATTTTTCGCAACGCTGCAACATCTTCGGGTGACTTTATACCGCTTTCAGAAACAAACAGTTTATCATGTGGAATCATTTTTCTGAGCCGTTCACTTAAAGTTATATCAACCTCAAAAGTTTTAAGGTTTCTATTATTAACACCTATGATTCTCGCACCGGCATTGAGCGCCATTAGAATTTCTTCTTCGCTGTGTGTTTCCACGAGCGCGGAAAGTCCAAGACTGTGAGCAATGTCAATATACTCGGCGAGAGTATCTTTGTCCAGTATGGAACAAATGAGCAAGACAGCACTTGCGCCGAGAACCTTCGCTTCGTAAATCATGTAGCTGTCAACAGTAAAATCCTTGCGCAGCAATGGGATGGAAACTATATCGGCGATTTCGCGAAGATAACTGCCGTTGCCCTTGAAATAATACGGTTCAGTTAGTACCGAAATTGCAGATGCGCCTGCCGCTTCATATTCTTTGGCGATGTCCAGGTAGGGAAAATCCTCCGCTATAATGCCTTTTGACGGCGACGCTTTTTTTATTTCACATATAAAAGCCATATCTTTAGATTTTAATGCTTCTTCAAAGAGAAAACCACCGCAACTGGCAGAGCGTGCAAGCTCTATGACTTCTTCAAACGGTTGCAGTTTCTTTTGTTCAGCGATTCTCTCTTTTGTACGAATTGCGATTTCCTGTAAAATACTCATCCTGTCACCGCC
>ENA-UOOM01002511-UOOM01002511.1-fermentation-metagenome-genome-assembly--contig:-NODE-2511-length-14973-cov-6.637150_pt1 | contig 14973 bp, 16 predicted proteins | sample MGYA00245781_ERZ724031 | MGnify/ENA primary metagenome ERZ724031 (study PRJEB28704, sample SAMN03018317) | fermentation metagenome | biome: anthropogenic terrestrial biome; feature: soil; material... | reverse complement strand
AAGAGTGGGCATGACTCACTTTTTTAATTTACACCAACTATAAGGGCTTTATCATTTAAAACCATCCACTTCTACATTTACTAAAGTGCCTTCGTCACTGCGACCTGTTAATTTCTTTACATTACTCATGATTTTTGTCCCTTCTTTAGATAATAATAGTCTTCAATATATAGTTCTTACCGCATTGAAGTATATCAACAGGCATGTGAGATTTGCAAATTATACTAAGCTTTGCCGGAAGATGGTTTTACTGACTATGAGAGTAAAAGGGATATGCCGGAAAAATTCACAATTTCATTGGCCGAAATATTGCTTGCGCTCCGATAGGACATGACCCAGATGAAATGGCAGGAGTAAACACTACGATGCAAATTTTGTAGTTAGAATATTGATCTTTAATGGATATGCCTTAGGGGCATCCTTTCATCTAACATAGAATCATAATGTGACAGGCAAACTCTGTTACGTCCAAGACGCTTTGCTTCGTAAGCGGCTTTGTCTGCCTGGTCAATTATATTTTCAAAATTGCGAACCTGTTCTTCTCCTGTGTAGACTGCGCCGATACATACAGTCATACTATGTCCATCAATATCTGTTTCTTGAACTGCGATTCTAAGGTTTTCGGCAACAGAACAGAGTTGGTTTTCATCGTATCCATATGCAAAGGCCACGAATTCTTCGCCGCCGTAGCGATAAAATTTTAAATTAAATGCCTCTGAAAATTCAGAAAATATCTTACCAAAATGGTGCAAAATATTGTCACCTGCTGCGTGACCATGAGTGTCGTTAAAGGTTTTGAAAAAATCAATATCAATCATCAGCATGCCCGTAGGCTTTTCAACATTTTTAGTTTCTAGAACTACCAGAGTCTCAAACAGTTTACGGCGGTTGTACAAACCTGTCAGCACATCGGTTTCCTTTTCTATTGTCAGTAAGCGACGGGCTTCATAACTATCTAAGTGAACCCAAACCATCTTATTACCGACAAAACAGCCAAGAATGGCAAAACATACTGTATTTATAGTATCGTCAAGAGCATATTGCGGTTTCAAATAATACGCCAATATTGTATGGACCAGCAGCCAAAAAACTGCAAACAAATTCATGCGCAGCGGCCGGTCGATGAAACCGAGCGGCATAATGCAAAACGCACCCAGTAAAATTGTCGCACGCATATTGGGAGTGTGAATCACACTTAAATAAATTGCGAAGGCAAAAAATATTGAAAAAATTACATACAGACCAACAAGAACGTACTTTTTCATAATTGGCGGTCTAAAAAGAAAGAAAAGAGCTAAATACAAGATGGCCGTAATGGCGTAAACAGGAACTGCATCATGTTTAGTATTACTGAAGGGTGCTGCCATGAGTGGAAGCAGCATCAATATCCCCCCTATCAGTGACAGCGCGGATAACATAGATTCATTATAATCGCTGATCTCCTTGCTGTTGTCAGAAGCAAGCTGTGAGTAGTTTCTATTTAAATTCAATAATGAAATTAGCCGATCTCTCATCTCTTCCCTGCAAATCGATTTTCATCAGGTATACTATGCGGCAAATTATATCAATGTATTCTACGCCCCGTATGGATATCTTAAGACAAATCCTGCAAAAAGAACAAGCATATTTTGTAGAAATTCAATAATAAATATTTCTGTCTGATAATTCTTATTCCCTCTTAACCAGCGATAAAATAAAAAAAGCGCAGATTAATCCGTATTCCCTGAGCAATATATCGAAGTGATGGCTGTACCTGCGATAAATATCAAAAAAGCGCAGATTCTATATAGAATCTGCGCTTTCCCAAGATGGTCTTAATGCTTTTATTTTAGATGCTCAATTATTGTTTTTAAGAATATTGGCAAATCCTTGGGACTTCTGGAAGTGATAATATTTCCATCAACCACTACTTCTTCATCAACCCATTCTGCTCCCGCATTTATCAAGTCATCTTTAATTGAGAAAAATGAAGTGACTCTCTTGCCCTTAATTGCGTCTGCTGAAGCAAGCATCCAGGGGGCATGACAAATTGCTGCTACCAGTTTATCGCCTTCATTCATATCTTTTACAAAATCAACAGTTGCCTTATTCCTTCTCATATAATCCGGTGAAAACCCACCCGGGATTACCAGAGCATCGTAGTCTTTTGCCGAAACTTCATCAGATGCATGTGTGCTTTTCTCTGTGAGGCCGGCTTTTGATGTGTAAACAGTGTCTTTCTTGGCGCCGATCAGATGAACTTCAAACCCCTCTTCCATTAATCTAAAATATGGGTATATAAGTTCCCTGTCATCAAACATACTTTCTATCAGTATGGCTACTTTTCTCATTACTAATGCCCTCCAAATAATCAATTTACAATTACAAGCTGCTGAATTTATAATAAACGCCGCACTGGAAAATGTCGGTAACATTAGTTTTTGGCTCGTAAAAGCAGAGCCAAAACTTAAGGTAAAGCATAAAAAACCACGATAAGTATCGTGGTTATCAAATCGGTATTGAGGCTGATGTATGAGAACACCAATAAAATAATTGTTAACCTTTCTTATACCTGGTTAAAAATTGTTTTGTTCTTTCTTCTTTGGGATTTCCGAAAACTTCATCAGGTGAGCCTTGCTCAGCAATCAAGCCTTCATCCATAAAAATAACCCGGTCTGACACCTCACGTGCAAAGTCCATCTCATGAGTCACAATAACCATTGTACAGTGCTGGTCTGCCAAACCCCTGATGACCTTGAGCACTTCTCCGGTGAGCTCAGGATCTAAGGCAGAAGTCGGTTCATCAAAACACAATATGTCCGGTTCCAAAAACAGCGCGCGAGCAATGGCAACGCGCTGCTGCTGTCCGCCGGATATCTGATGGGGATAATTGTCAAGTTTGTCTGATAAACCGACTTGACAGAGAAGTTCTTTGCCCTGATTTTGGATCTCATTAAGGATAGCCTTTTTATTCTGTTTGTAGTTTGGACGTTCTATTGCTAATAATTCCGCTGCCAAAGTAACATTTTTCAGGACTGTATATTGAGGGAACAGGTTGAAGTTTTGAAAAATCAGACCAAAATGCAAGCGTTTTTTTCGCACTTCACTTTCAAGTTGGGTGGCAGGATCCATTGCGTCAAATATCACCTCATCATTGACGATGATGGTTCCTTTATCTGGCTTCTCTAAAAAGTTCAGACATCGCAGCAAGGTAGTTTTTCCACTGCCGGAAGAACCGATAATTGCGATTGACTCTCCTTTATCCAGGGAAAAATTAATATTTCGCAAAACTTGAAGATTCCCAAAACATTTCTCAAGATTTTTTACTTCTAAAATTGCCATTGGAATCGGCTCCCTTTATACGTGAAAATACCTCAGTTTTTTCTCAATCCAGTCAAACAGTATGGTCAAAACTCCCACAAAGATCAGAAAATAAAGGCCTGTGGCAAAGAGCGGCCAAATGAGTCCTTTACTGCTGTATTCTCCAGCCATCATAATGATCTCTTTATTGGCAATGATGCGTGCAAGAGAAGTATCCTTTACCAAGGTAATCACTTCGTTACCCGTTGGCGGAATGATACGCTTGATCACCTGCAGCAGCGTTACCTTGAAAAATATTTGAGTCTTGGTCATACCAAGCACTTGACCGGCTTCATACTGCCCTCTCGGGACACTTTCAATTCCGCCTCTGAAAATCTCTGAAAAATAACAGGCATAGTTAATGACAAAGGCGACAGTTGCAGCGATAAAACGCCCGGAAGAACCGCCGGGCCAGGAAAAAGACATATTCAAAAGACCGGGACCGAAAAAGATTATCATCAGCTGCAGCATTAAGGGCGTGCCCCTGACTATCCAGACAATTGTCCGTACCACTTTACGAAGGGGTCCAAAGCGACTCATAGATCCGAAAGCAATCACAAGTCCAAAGGGCAGTGAGAATATAAGCGTTAAAGCAAAGAGCTCTAAATTGAGTAAAAAGCTCTCAGACAGCCGACTTACAATCACATAAAATTGATTCATATCACTTCCCAAAACATACAGCGGAGAGGCAAAGGTTATACTTCTTTGCCCCTCGCTTCATTTCTAATATTCTAAGCGACTTATTCAGCCAGATCCAATCCGTATTTTTCAGCCAGTGCTTCCATGGTGCCGTCTGCAAGCAGGTCATCAAAAATCTTATTAACTTCCGCTGCTAAGTCAGAACCTTTACGGAAGGCGACTCCATATTCCTCTTCAGCCAGATGATCCACTATGATAATGTCTTCATAGTTTGTGCCCTCACCTGTCATGGTGTTTGCCAGAGTTAAGTCCAGTACCGCAGCCGCTGCAGTCCCGGCTTTCACTTCCATCAGAGCTTCTGTCTGAAGCATTTTCGCAACATAATCTGCCTGCTTCAGGTTATCATCTTCCTGAATGGTTTTTTCACCGGCAGAACCCTGTTCTGCTACGATGGTCTTGCCGATCAGGGATGCTGTATCTTCATATTCTGTACCGTCTTTAACAATAACCACCTGAGCATTCTTAACATAAGGTTTAGTGATTTCCATGGCTGCCGCGCGCTCCGGCAAAATTGTGAGACCATTCCAAATACAATCAATGGATTTTGCTTCCAGCTCCACTTCCTTGGTATCCCAGTTGATCTCAACAAAGTCAGGCTCGACAACAAGCTCCTCGCAGACTGCAATTGCCAGTTCTGTATCAAAGCCGGTGAAAGTGCCGTTCTCATCCGTATAGTTCATGGGAGCATAATCAGTGTAACCAATTATCATCTTTTTATTTCCCTGAACATAACTCAAATCGCTGTCATCCTTCGAATCTGCGTCCGAGTTTCCACATGCGCTTAACGCAAAAAGGGTGGCTAGCGCTAAAAATAAGGATATTGATTTCTTCATTTTAATCCTCCAATTTATGTATAAAAATTCATTGAAGTATACCATCTTTCCGTGATAAGTTAAAGACATTTCCCTTTTAGTTTATTTTACTAGAGGAGGAGAACTACTATTTATACATGATGATGTAAAAATAGAGGTCTCACAGCCTCATCTGAAATTTGACTTTAAATTATCTTCACGACTCCATTTGTATTTGGCAGTATTTCAAACTCGCTGATAATGAAATACTTTAGTTTCTCATGAAAAGAAAAAACAATATAACGACGTCCTGCGCAAAATGTATTGTCCAGGCCCAAAAGAACCCTTTTGTTTCGTTGATCGATTTCGACAGAAACCAGCCAATGAAGCCTGCCATCAGTGCGCCTGCAATTCCGCTGGGCGCAATTCCGAAATAATGAATGCCGCCAAAAACTAGCGCAGAGAGAAATTCAGATATCCGCGGGTCCGCGTTTTCATTGGCTACAGATAATAAAAGTCAATCCGGTCTTGCTGCTGTGAACTGAAGTTCTTATTAAATACCTCCTTGCGAACCTCCTCATTAGAAGGAGAAGCACCCGTTGCAAAGACAATCAGCTTTTTATCCTTGAGCGTCTCAAAGTTTTTCTTAATAAATGAAATACCATCAATACCCACGGCATACAAACGACCGCCAAAGACCATGCAGTCTTAAGCCAGCACTTTTTCAACCGTGACATCGGCAACTGCAAATAGGTCAGCAGACAGAGCTTCTGCAATCCATTGGGCATACTTTTTTGTGAATCCGGTAGCCGATTTATAGATGACGATAGTTTTCATTGCACACTACTTTCACAGCGATGATATGTATAGACATCTTATTATAATAAGCAAATGTCATTTCTTAATCAATTTACTGTAAAGTCTGCATTAATCACAAGAGTATGCACGTCTGACACCTGCTCTGTGGAACTTAGAGCTCGAAGTAATAGCTGTAGTTGAGATAGTCCTCGTCATATTTGAAAGCCAGTTTCTGCAAGACGCTTTTGACACTGCCGAGGCTGGCAGCTCCATTAATATACTTCTTCAGAGCAGTTTCCCAGCGGCTTTTCTCAGCGGGGCTTGCCTGCTTGCAGAAATAACCCCAGACATGCTGTGCTGCGGTGACAGCGCTTCCCAGCTGCACTTCCTTTGCCAGGGCGATCTCGATCAGCAGGTACATCTCGATGGCTGGATATGAACGCTTATCTTTAAGTAATTGACGCACCGCCTGGTAAGCTGCCGGGGCATGTTCGAGCACGGAGTATTTATAGCGGCCCCACTCTGCCTCCAGTGCAGATATCCCGCGGTTTGAGATGCAATTAATACACTTCAGGGCAGACAGATTCTTATCCTTCACTTCCAGCATGATGTCTATGTCCGGCAGCTTTTCATAAAAATCCAGGAAGGGCAGAACAGCGATGGTCGACGAATGCGCGCCGGGTCGTTTGTCCGGATCTTGCTGCGAGTAATGGATTTTCTGCCTGCCGTCAGCTGGCTGCCAAGTGTCTGCAGCCAGATTGATCCAATCTAAGTCAGGGCGAGATGTGTCTGCAGCCAGATTGATCCAATCTAAGTCAGGGCGAGATGTGTCTGCAGGATTGATGGCATTGTGCAGGTTATCATAAACCACGGGAATACCCGTGCGCGAGGATACATCGAAGACATCCCGAATGGTGAAAAGGCGGTCATCGTTTTCTATTACCAGACGGCTGCGGATTGCGGGAGACAAGTCCTGCCACCGCTTTATAAAGCGCTCTTTAGCCGTATCCTTGTCACCGTAGACTCCGCCCAGGTGAAGAATGATCTTATGTTCCGGGCCCAGGCGCAGGGAGTCAAGCGGCAGATTATGATATTCCAGGTCCAGTGCAGCGCGCCGTGCAACTTCCGGATCCGGAGAGTTGATTACCGTATACTGACCCGGATGCATGGAGACGCGCAGGCCTGAAGAGCGGATTTTCTCTCCGATACGTTCCAGATCCGCGGCGAAATGCTCCGGCCAGGCAAGGTCCATGGCGGCGGATGAGCCGAAGGGGATCAGGTCGGACGAGATGCGAAACAAAAGGATGCCCTGACGAATATTGTAGTCGATGAGACATTCGAGCGCGCCCAGGTTAGAGGCGCTCGGCTGTAGCATTTTTTAATATCGTCGACTTCATTTTGCTGCCCGGCACGCCGAGGGCCAGGCAGGCGTAACCTATCACTGGACTTTCGTACCGAGAAGCGGTTCCGATAAAGCTGGATCGAAGCCGCGCCGATGAGCACGATCAGACCGATGATGCAGACAATCTGCAGCGCACCGTATTGACCGCTAAAGCCTTCCGCTGAGCGCAGGTTCATGTATATACCCCAATAAGCCCAGGCCACGGGAAGCGGGAAAGCAGCATTGCGCAGGTTTAGCATAACCAGGATGACCAGAACGGCAGCGACTGAGAGAATCAGGATGCCCCAGATCTCATCCGCCAGGCCAAAGCCATTCCATTCGAGTTTAACGAGCATTGCGGCGACGTTCACAACGGAGGCGATGAAAAGCCAGCCTGTGTAGAGACCGAAAGTGACAGGAAGCAGCCAGCGTGTCTTCTTGTCCTGAATCGCCAGGAGGCGGCGGCAGATCAGAGCCAGGTTGACCGTAAACATAAGAATGAGGATAACGGAGACTTCTATCAGTACGAATGAGAAACATACGATCCAGGCAATATTGATCAGACAGGAGAGCCAAAAGAGGCCTGCGATCTCATCCATAGCCTTGTTGTAATATTCATCTTTGCTCTTTATGATCAGCAGGACAATGCTGATAATGAGCAGACTGTAGATGACGCTCCAAATACTGAACGTGGACGAACTTGGGGTGATCAGAGTTTGGTAGCGATCCGAGACTTCTTTCTGACTCAGGCCGTTGATTATGCCGATCGCTCCCAGAGTGTTGACAACCAGCGTTACTGCGAAAAGTATGGCCGTAATCCAGGATTTCTTTGTTCTAGTCATAGTTTTTTTCTCCTTGTTTTAAAAATTCATGATATTCGATTTTTGTCATGATACGTTTGATGCGCGGGCGGTTATAACGCTGCGCCACAATACAGGGCAGGTTGGAAGCAAAGGCATAAGCGAGCATAATCGGCACCACATATGAAGGCGTAAAAAATCCGAACAGCCAGAACATAAGCAGTGGCAGCCAATGTGTTAATTCTCCGCGGCAGGACTCGATCAGGAAACGCTCAAGATTTCCGGTCGAGAAATTGTCAATGTGGTGCTTAGCATAACTGTTCTTGCCGATTGCTCCGCCGTCAGGCAGGAGATGTTTCCAAGTCCGGATTCTGAAGACTCTATCATAGATTGTGCCGCCATCCTCGAAGGGACGGGATTGAAAGAGCCAATTGTCAGACATAAAAAAGCTGTCAGGAAGTCGCGAGCAGATTAGGGCGGCTCCGCCCTGCAGAATGAACCACAGAATGAAACACAGCAGGATAGTTGGACCGCTGTCAAGGAAAATCAATCTCATGCATCTGACCCCGTGATTATTCGTCCTCGCCAGCTGATTTTTAAATTAAAGCATTTCTTGACCAGTTTCCAATTGTGTTTTTCCATTTGATTTCTCCTGCATATAATTTTGCTTGAATTTCAACTTTGAACAATATTTCAGGCAATAAAAAATGCAGGCATACATCCACAAAGAGCTTTTGGCGCCTACATACAATAAAAAACATCAATAATAAAGACTTAGTTAATCAAGGATTGGATAGATATCCTGCGTCCTTAGCGCAACTGACGAATGCTCAAGATCGTAAAAATAAGCACAACAAAAAATCTATCATCTGGGATAGCTTCTGCTTTTTTATTGCCGGCTTATCTTATACGCAGTGAGGCTGTCATAGTCCTGAGTTGCTCCTGAACCTAATTTATCTGGGAATACTTTAACACAATGAGTGATCTGGTCAATACTTAAACCCTGATGGTCATGGCCAGCTGCATGACCAGACGGATCGGCAGTGACGGATCGGCTATCTGGTTCAGGTCACCGACAAAGAAAAGGTCTTTCTCGGGATAATAGAAGGCAAAGGATCCAGTCGAACCCGAATGGCCGATGAGTGCCCCTTTGCCCATAAACAATGTATTTATGGTCCGCAAAGAAATTCGCATATGTCCGCCGCCATATTCGATCGGCCCCATTGACGGTATGGAACGGTATGTCTCCAGCATACGAAAGGTTTCGCGTTTGAAGAGAGTACCGCCCACAAAGGCCTTCAGAAAGGTCATCATATCTCTGGCAGTTGATACAGCACCGCCGCTGGATTTGAAGGTCCGGAACACCTGGGGACGTTCTATTTCTTTGCTGTTCAGATAGACCGGGGGTACGAAGTCGTCCAGGCCAGTAACCAAGTAAGTATTATCCATGCCCAGAGGGGCGAAGATCATCTGCCGGAACGCCTCTGCAACGGGCATACCGCTTACATTCTCAAAAACAATGTCCAGGATGTCGAAGTTGATATCCGAATAATAAGCCTTGCCTTTTGTGCGCGGCGCGAAGTGCGGCTTGAGCTGCTTAGTCCTGACGATGAGTTCATCGAAAGTCATATAGAAATCTTCATGCTTGGCTTGCTCAGAGAGCCCCCGGCTTTCACCGATTTTTTCTGTGAAATAATCAGGGAGACCACTGGTCTGGAACAAGAGATCGTAGACTTCGAGATCCTGACTGTAGTCTTTACCCTCGAAATCATGGAGGCCGTTCAAGCTTTCTGCAGGAAGAAACTTGCTGATCTTATCGCTAAGTTAGACTCGATTTTTCATGATCAGCATTGTGGTGATGGCCGTAAGAATTACCAGTTACTGATTACATGTCAGCAACTGGAATATTCATATCTCCGAATCTCCTCTCATCAAGAGGCTGCTTCTTATTTAATAAATTTAATATATCTTTTCTTTTCTCAATTTTATTGGCAAAGAGTATGGCAAGCGGGACATTATTGCTGTCAACATAGGCAACTGCAAATTTCCCATCATCAAAAGAACCTCTGAAAAATGTCTGATCCCAGACTCTGGAGTTGCCTAAATACTCAAAAGTCTCATCATATTGGTCTGTCCAAAAATACGGATTGACCTTGTATGCGTTGCTCTTCTCATTCAATATATTTTTTGCAATCGAGACGCCCTGACTCCAGGCGGTCTCCCAATGTTCTATGTGGATCAGATTATCCCTGTACGGCCATTTAACAACATCTCCGCCGGCATAAATATTTGCCAGGGATGTTTCCCCATACTCATTGACAATGATGCCGCGGTCACTGACGAGTCCTTCAACATCAAAGGACAAATTGGGTTCAACACCTACGGCAATTAAGAGCATGTCCGCGTCGATGGTTTGTCCGCTTTCCAGCTGTACTGAAGAAATATGTCCGTCAGCGTTCGTATTGATTTTTTCCGCTCCATCATTAAAGAGAAAACTCACACCATGTTTCCGGTGCATTTTTACAAAGTATTCTGATACTTCTTCACCGAACACTCTTTCCAGAGGCTTGCCAAACTTTTCTACAACTGAAACCTTTTTGCCTAATTGAGAAAAGGTCGAGGCCAACTCCAAGCCAATAAATCCGGATCCGATAATTACTACATTTTCGCTGTCTCTTGCCCATCGCTTAATTTTCTTTGCGTCATCAAAATCACGAAGATAAAAAACTCCTTCAGCATCATCACCGGGTAAGCTTAATTTGCGTAATGTGGATCCGGTAGCAATGACTAAATGATCGTAAGGAATTGTTTCATCGCCTTGGGTAGTTATCGTCTGATCTTCCGGATTGATGGAAGTGATTGTTGTATTTAGTCGCAAGTCAATATTATTCTCCGTATAGAACGACTTCTCAGCCAAGAGAGGGGGTTCCATATTGTCTAAATCCATCATCCATTCTTTTGTAAGCGGGTAGGGGTTATAAGGATATACACTCTTGCTGTCAATGATGGATATCTCTCCAGCAAAGTTCTGTTTGACTAATTCATTCATCACATAGAATCCTGTGATAGATGCGCCAATTATTACTACTTTTTCTTTCATTTTTTTCGCGCCCCTTTCTTCTCGGATAATGCTTAAAGAATAGTTGATTTTAGTAAAGTATGTTGTGAGGGAGGGTACGCACAGCTGCCCATATTTATTGATTCCAGGCTTACCGGTGATACTTATTGACGGATATATTTCCGTTGTGATTTGTTATTGACATTTTATAAAGTCCGCTTGAATAGCTGTCATCAACGGAAACGTTTCCGTTCCCGGAAGAGACACTTACCTGGCAATCCGAATTTTTCGACAGAGAGATGTCAACATTTCCGCTCCCGGTGCTGATCCTGGATTCAGCAGTGATGTTCACAGCAGAAATAGTGATATTTCCTTCTTCCCTATTTTTAACGTCGATGTTAGAAAGATTGAAGATTTTACCCTCAGCGTTCAATAAAATATCCCCTTGATTGATGCTAATGGAAATACTGCCATCGTATGATGATGGAAGCTGTATGTCATAAGAGATACCTGGGCTTCCCTTTATTCCCGGTAGATAGGGTACTGGCTCTGATTTATCTTTTATCAGCAATAGTCAACAGGCTCCTCCGCAACCCTTGCGAATTCGGATATTTCTACCCCTAATGCTTTTTGCAAGTCACTTCGGCTTTCGATGCTCCGCACGTTATTTTCATGCAGATACCGTTTTGACGAGACGAACAACTCCGAGGTCTGTCTATCCAAATCCTCACGATCGGTAATAAGGACCATTGTCGGATTCCTAAAGGTATCCCTGTCACGCAGGGCAAGTAGGCGGGAAAGAAACAGCATCGTGTAGGTTTTACCGCAACCGGTCGCTCCGAAGTATGTTCCGCCTTTACCATCGCCGTTTGGTTTTAGATGATCTTATATGTTTTTAAACATCTTTTGTGCCGCAAAGAACTGCGGATAGCGGGCAACAATAGCGATTACCTTTGTGGCATCATCCGGGTAATAGACGAAATCTCGCAAAATGGCAACGACACGTTCTTGAGAAAACGCACCATTTATCATCGTAAGCAGGGCGGCGATGCCGTTGCTGACCTTTTCCGTTTCGTTGATTTTATTCCATGCGTAGTAATATTCATACGGCGTAAAAACACTGCCCATTTTCGTGTTTGCACCGTCACTTATGACAGACAAAAAGCAATATTTCATCAGTTTAGGGATGTCGCGGCAATAGCGGATTGTTATCTGCTCCCAAGCATCGTAGATGGTCGCCCCCCTAACTGTCAAATACATTTTCAACATTTCCGAAAAACTGGTTTTTAGCGTTGAAAACATTCCCATTGACTATCACTTGTTGTGTTGTTGACGTTGATTTCTCTGCGGTTTCTTCAAATACATGAGGCTCACCCTCTGCTTTAGCTTCGGTTTCATCAATGAAATCATAACCATCCGTTGCCGTATCGGAGGATTCACCCGAAAACGGAATAATCGTTATTGTCCGTTTTATTTCATTTCCGATATCACTATCAAAAACCCACTCGCTGTTTGTGTCGCCTTTTTTTGTGTGCCAACTGTTAAAGGTGGCTTGTCCCACGGTATTATCCTTCACATTCATTACGACATAATGCCATACCCCGAGAGCAAAAGATGCCAGCGACACATTGTCAATATTCAACACTTCACTTTTAGACATTTGTTTTCCTTCGATTATGAAGTCTATATCAATACTTGTGTCTTTTTCGATAACTTCGAGAAACGCCTTAAAAAGCCACTCAACTTTATCATCACTGACAAACCGTTGTATCAGCTCCGACATGGCTGACACTACATTATGGTATTCGCTTTTTATACGCAAATTAAAAGCATCAGCGTCTGACGACTCAAAAACGGCAGCAAAATATGTACCTCCGTTATCTTCGCACTTTCTGTATCCTCCAACATTCTTTTTTAAAGTAGAGGTTTTTGCAGGCGGATTAAATGATGGCTTAATTATTCTAACAAGTTCGATAAGTAGTTCCGGCTGTGACAATCCGTCGGTTTTCCCGTTAGCATTATCTCGCTTCGCGGTTCGCTGTCCTCTTGCGGCTAACAGCAATATAAAAACTGTACCTCCGCATAATCGCGGAAAATCAATTATTGACATCCTTTTGCCTCCAAGGTGAAATACAAGTCAACTGTGCACGGTTCCTCGGTTACACCAAGGATGAGAATAAGCGCCTTGTGGTTGTACCCGAAGAAGCCGAAATCGTAAAGCGCATTTATCGAGAATACCTTGAGGGTGCCAGTATGCTGAAGATTGCACGTGGGTTAGAGGCCGACGGTATTCTGAACGGTGCAGGCAATGAGCGCTGGCACACCAGTAACATTAATAATATTCTACGAAACGAAAAGTACATCGGAGATGCTCTCTTGCAGAAAACCTACACGGTTGATTTTCTTACAAAAAAGCGGGTTAAGAACAACGGTATCGTTCCGCAGTACTATGTAGAGAACAGCCATGAAGCCATCATCCCGCGTGAAGTTTTCATGCAGGTGCAGGAAGAGCTTATCCGCCGCCGTATTGTGCACACAAGCCCAAACGGAAAGACCAGAACCTTCAGCAGCAACCACGTGTTTGCTCAGATAATCATCTGCGGCAAATGCGGTGAGGTTTTTCGCAGGGTGCATTGGAACAACAGAGGTAAGAAGTCTATCGTCTGGCGCTGTGTCAGCCGCTTAGAAAACACAGGCCTATTCTGCGACGCTCGAACGGTACTGGAGAGCACCATTGAGCAAGTGCTGGTCACCGCCATTAATCAGACGCTCTGCGACAAGGACTCTTTCCTCACAACTCTACGGGACAACATCGCCACCGTCATAAATCGAGAAAGCGACAAGGCCTTGGCGGATATCGATAAGCGGCTTGAGGAACTGCAAAATGAGCTTTTGAAGCTTGCCACCTCCAATGCGGATTATGATAAAGTTGGCGATGAGATTTACCGCCTGCGTGACCAGAAGCAAAAGCTGCAGGTTGAAAACGTCAACCGGGATGAGCTTAAAAAACGGATTGCAGATATGAGCACATTCCTAAAGATGCAAAACGCCGCCCTCACCGAATACGATGAACCGCTTGCCCGGCGGCTGGTTGAAAAGGTCACCATATACGAGGACAAATTCACCGTGGAATTCAAATCTGGTTTGACGGTGGATGTAGAGGAGTAATGGGAAAACGAAACAAGGCACTCTACGTGATTCCACAGTAGGGCGCCCTGCCTTTTGCAGTTTAATCCACAGGCAAATTGGAACTTGAAGTGTGAAATGCGCACCAAAAGCAGAGCTGTTTTATACTTTCTTCCGTGTCAAGAAAATTCCAACGATTGCCCCTATCAGGATGATCGGTGCTACTCTGACAAACAGCCATTCAAATGCGTGAAAAGCGACTCCGACAACGGCGGTTTCAGGGTCATTAAAATTCCAACCCAAGTAAAGACTGTTTAATACGATTAAGACCACAGAAATTGTTACTATGACCGCACACAATGAGATAAACAGCCAATAAAGTATTTTTCTTCTTGCGGTCTTCCTTTGTGCAAGTTGTAAGTTTATAATCTCCAATTTTTCAGAAATTACTTTCAAGTCATCAACCTTAGACTCAATAACAGTTTCTCCAAGCAAAGTGCTTACGGGTGTTTCAAGCATTTCTGCTATGGAGATTAACATTTCAGAGTCAGGAACTGACAATCCTTGCTCCCATTTAGAGATTGTTTGTCGCACCACATTCAGCTTGATAGCAAGTTCTTCTTGCGAAAGTCCTTTTGATTTTCTTATTAATTTAATGTTATCGTTTAACATTATGGATAACCTCATTTCTTTCAGTCGTTACCACTATTATGTAAGGAACTGCCCGTTGCTACAAGCAACGCATATTAACATTCAAGATTTATAGTCGATAAACGGCTCGTTGCTACAAGCAACGCATACTAACATTCAAGATTTATAGTCTTGATAGTCTGTTTGGTATATGAGTGAGGAAAAACGAATGCTCTTAAATTGTTCTATATGTCTTCTATTGATCAAGTTAAAAGACAAATCCCTGTTTATCTCTATGTGTTTGGCAAGCATGAAAGCAGCCGGCGCGGAAGCTAAAAGTCTACCAGCGCG